>VFQT010000323.1_pt1 | contig 72127 bp, 60 predicted proteins | sample 3512381 | NCBI WGS metagenome assembly VFQT01 (sample SAMN10412376, study PRJNA504923) | tailings metagenome | isolation source: Relicate 2 Philex TSF3 active mining site | place: Philippines: Tuba, Benguet | collected 2017-08-29
ACCCCTAAGCCACGTGGGTATTTTAAAATTGATTTTCCAGAACACCAATACCAGCCCTTTAATGAGCCAGGGTTCCCTTATACTTTTGAGTATCCTATTTATGCTTCGGTGTCAAAAGAATATGATTCAACCGGTCAACATCCATACTGGGTTAATATTGATTTTCCTGGCTATGCTGGTAGAATTTACATCAGTTATAAAGGCATAAATGCTAAGACAGTTTATAAAGTTAAAACTCCAACAGGGTATAAGGATTCAGTGGTAAGCAACAGTTTTGATTTGTTAAGGGAAGAGGCCTACAAAATGACATACAAGCATTCCATTAAAGCCAGTGGTATAGTTGATTCGTTCTTCGTCAATCCACAGGGTTCGTCAGGAGTTTATTTTTATGTGGCAGGTGAGGCAGCTACCTCAAAACAGTTTTACCTTACAGATACGCTAAAACATTTTCTTAGAGGTGCATTGTATTTTGATGCAACACCTAATGCTGATTCAATTTCTATTGTAAGTGATTTTCTTGAAAAAGATATCAAGCATTTGATTCATACCTTGAAGTGGAAAAATTAATTACTTGAATTTTTCTAGTTGTTTACTCATCGCCTGTTCAATCTCTTCATTGCATAAGTTTCCTATGCTTCCTTCATGTGTATGTTGTAGTCCATTTGATAAGTCGAATGAAAATTTACCTTCTTCAATCATATTTCCTACTTGTTTGTAGGCATCTCGAAAAGGAATGCCTTGGTTCACCAATTCATTTACTTTTTCTACACTGAACAAATAGGTGTATTTAGGATCATTTAGAATATTGTCGTTTACTTTCAATTCTTTCAACATCAGTTGCATCATTTGTAAACAGGACAAGAGTTCAGTGATTGCTGGAAATAAAATCTCCTTGGTCAGTTGCATATCGCGGTGATAACCTGATGGGAGGTTATTGATGAGCAGGGTCAGTTCGTTAGGGACAGACTGTATCGTATTACATTTTGCTCTTATCAATTCAAAAACATCAGGATTTTTTTTGTGTGGCATAATGCTGCTGCCTGTTGTGAGTTCATCTGGAAAGAAAATAAAACCAAAGTTTTGGTTCATGTACAAGCAACAATCCATGGCCAGTTTACTCAAGGTTGCAGCAATGGTAGAAAGAGCCATTGCTGTGAGTTTTTCTGTTTTTCCACGAGTCATTTGCGCATAAACCGAATTGTAGTTAAGCGAATTAAAATGAAGTAATTTGGTGGTTCGACTTCTGTTCAATGGGAATGAAGATCCATAGCCAGCGCCACTCCCTAATGGATTTTTATTGGCAACTTGATAGGCTGCTGCAAGAAATTCCAAATCGTCAACCAGGCTCTCTGCATAAGCACCTAACCATAATCCAATGGAAGAGGGCATTGCTATTTGAAGATGTGTATACCCTGGAATTAAGATGGCTTTATGTTTGTTGCTCTGATCTATCAGGAGTTGAAATAATGCGTTTGTTTCATTCTTTATTTCAAGGATTTGGGCCCTAATGAACAGCTTAATATCTAAAGCAACTTGGTCGTTTCTGCTTCTTCCGGTATGAATCATTTTCCCGATATCACCTATTTTTTCAGTCAGCATGAATTCAATCTGAGAATGTATGTCTTCTACCCGGGCATCAATGGTGAATTCACCTTTTTCTATTTGTTCAAGGATTAGTTTAAGCATGTCGACTGCCTGCTGTGCTTCTGAAGGTTTCATCAAGCCTTGTTCTCCTAACATGGTAACATGTGCAATGGATCCTTCAACATCATATTTCGCCATCAACATATCAAACTCACGGTCTCTGCCTACGGTAAATTTTTCAATCTTTTCTGTAGTTGTTGTACTTGTTTTACTCCAGAGTTTCATCTCGTTTAGTTGATGGTTTTAAGTTGATTGGCTGTCTCTTGTAATAAAGCGATATAGTCATTTATACCAGCAGCAATTTCACTTAGCATGATGTATTCATTGGCAGTGTGACTTCTTGCTGAATCACCTGGGCCGATTTTTAGTGCTGGGAAATGCATCAATGCTTTATCGCTTGTTGTGGGTGAACCATAAAAAGATTTTCCAAGTTGAATTCCAGCTTTAACCAATGGGTGACTGAGTTCAATCATTGTAGATCGTAACCTGAAACTTCTGGGAGTCAGTTCACTCTTTACATTTTTTTGCAAGCTCGACATGATTTCTTCAAAACTATAAAGTTCATTCACTCTTACATCAATGACATACCTGCAACTGGAAGGAATAACATTATGGGCTTTATTTTCAGTTTCAATTACTGTCACCTTAGCTGTAGTTCTTCCCGTTAAATTTGAAACCTTCTCAAAATCAAGGGTATTGATTTGTTGAATATCGTTGATGGCAACTCCTATAGCATTTGTTCCTTCTTCCCTTGCTGCATGTCCCGCTACACCTTGTGCAACCGCATCAATGACCAATAACCCCCTTTCTGCCACAGCCATTTCCATCTTGGTTGGTTCCCCAACCAGTGCGCCAAGTAGCATGCTTCCATTTAGTTGTTGTTTAAAATCAGCATCATTGAGTACTAACTCAACGCCATTTTTTCCTGAAATTTCTTCCTCTGCACTGGCTATCAAACAAAGGTTAAATGGCAGGTTGCTTTCTTTATAGAAATATATGAATGTTGCGATTAATGAAACAAGTGGACCACCTGCATCGTTGCTGCCTAAGCCAATAAGTTTGTTATTTATGATGGATGGTGTAAACGGGTCAGTCGTATAACCTTGGGCTGGCTTTACTGTATCATGATGTGAGTTTAAAATGATTGTGGGCTTGCCCTCATCAAATGCTTTGTTGAAAGCATAGAGATTGTTCATTAATCTATCTGTACTGATGTCTCTTTGTTGTAAAAATTTTTCAATACAATTAGCAACAGCCTCTTCCTCTCTACTAAATGAGGGGATGCTGATCATCTCCTTTAGCAATTCAATAGCGTCGGTCGTAATGATATCAAGGTTGTTCATCATGATTTTACAATGGTTGTACCACTTGTGCCATCTAGTAGCTCCGCTAAACTAACTCCATCTCCAATAATGACTTTGTTCACACCAGCTGCAATTGCGGTAAATGCGTTATCTAATTTAGGAATCATTCCTGCAAAAATCAGGTTTTCATTTTTAAGGGATTGATAAGCCTTGGCATCAAGTAATGGAATAACACTATTCTCGTCATTGATGTCTTTCAACACACCTTTCTTTTCAAAAGAGTAAATCAGGTGTACATCAAAAAGAGCTGATAAGGCCTTAGCAATTTCTTGGGCAATAGTATCTGCATTGGTATTTAGTAACTGTCCTTGCACATCCTGTGTGATGGGAGCAACCACTATAGAAAGGTTTTGTTGTAATAGTGAGGTGAAAAATGCACTATTCACTTCATCAACATCGCCCACATAACCAAAGTCGATTGTAGCATGGGTTCTTTTATGTGCTTTGATGGCATTTGCGTCTGCGCCAGTCAGGCCAATTGCTGGGTTATTGAAAGCGTTTAATGAGGCTACAATTTTTTTATTGATTAAGCCAGCATAGACCATGGTGACAATCTTCAAGGTAGCTTCATCTGTAATTCGTCTTCCATCAACTATTTGTTGAGGGATGTTCAAGTCGGCCGCTAATTGTGTTGCTAATTTTCCACCACCATGAATAAGTATTTTATATCCATTGACAGCTGCAAATGCATGTAAAACTTTCTTCAATTTTACATCATCATCGATGATGTTACCGCCAACTTTTATTATGGTAAGTGGTTGTTTCATTTGCAGATCATATTTGATATAACAGCTTGCGCCGCCCAAACGCGGTTAGCAGCTTGGTGTGTAACGATACTATGAGGACTATCTAATATTTCATCCGACAATTCAATATTTCGTCTCACTGGTAAGCAATGCATCACTTTTGCATTGTTAGTGTCTTTCAATTTTTCAAGTGTGAGCATCCAGTCGCCTTCAAATTCTGGCATTGTTCCATAAGGTTCATATGCACTCCAGTTTTTTACATAAATGAAATCAGCATTTTTCAATGCTTCCTCCTGATTGTATATAATGGATGCTCCATTGGTGTATGCATCGTGTAATTCATATCCTTTTGGGTGAGTGATGACAAATTCTGCATGTCCCCAAGCATTTACCCATTGTGCAAAACTATTGGCTACACATTGGGGTAAGGGTTTGACATGTGGCGCCCAGGTAAGGACAACCTTCGGTTTTCTGCTGATGGATTGATCAGCATTCATTTTTTCTTTTATGGTTATTAAATCAGTAAGGCTTTGCAAAGGATGCAAAGTGGCGCTTTCCAAACTTAACACAGGAATACCTGCGTATTTGATGAATTGTCGTATAATAAATTCGCTGTAGTCTGCTTCTCTATCCTTTAGTGAAGGAAAGGTTCTAATGGCCAGTACATCAAAATATTGTCCCATGATTGGGGCAGCATCTTTAACATGTTCTACTGTCGTTCCATTCATGATTGCGCCATCTTCAAATTCAAGTGCCCAACCTTCACTGCCTACATTAAAAACGATTGCTTCCATGCCCAGTTGTTGCGCAGCAACTTGTGTGCTTAACCTGGTTCGCATACTTGGATTTAAGAAAAGACAGCCAATTCTTTTGTGTTTACCAAGTTGCTCATCTTTTCTAGGAGATGCTTTATAAGCCAGTGCTTGATCAATTAATGCTGGAATATTTGAAACATCATGTGATGAGATAAATTGTTTCATGGGTTAATCTTGAAGATGTGTAATAGCTTTTTTGAGTGAGGCCAGAAAAATTTCTGCATCCTCCATGGTAAGTGCTAGTGAAGGAAGTAATCTTATAACATTTGGTTTTGCTTCGCCTGTAAAAATTTTACACTCATTCAATAAGAAGCCCTTCAATGCTTTAAGTTCTTCAGGTACGTCAAAACCAATCATTAATCCCATTCCTCTTACATTTTTGATCTGTGGGATTAATTTTAATTCATTCATTAAATGATCACCAACTTGTTTAGCATTTTGCATCAAGTTTTCCGACTCCATAACTTCTAATACACCAAGCGCAGCAGCACAAGCCAAATGGTTTCCACCAAATGTGGTGCCGAGCATGAAATGTTTTGCTGGAATTTTTGGAGAAATGATAATGCCTCCAATTGGGAAGCCATTTCCCATGCCTTTGGCCATGGTATAAATATCTGCTGCAACACCAGCATAATCATGACTGAAAAAGTGTCCCGATCGTCCATAGCCACACTGAACACTATCAGCAATATAAACTGCACCATATTCATCACATAAACTTCTGATGCTTTGCAGAAATGAACTGCTGGCAACATTGATGCCACCTACACCTTGTATACCTTCAATGATGACTGCTGCAATTTCGTTTCCTTCTTTTTCAAAACATGTTTTTAATGCATTTTCATCATTAAACGGCAGGAAAATAATATTGCTTGTTTCGTTTACCGGTGCTACAATGGAGGGATTATCGGTTGCCGCGACAGCCAATGAAGTTCTTCCGTGAAAGGCTTTTTTGAAAGCAATAATTTTTTTTCTGCCTGTGTAAAAGGAGGCTAGCTTTAGCGCATTTTCATTGGCTTCAGCTCCTGAGTTACAAAGAAATAGTGCATAGTCTTCTTTCCCTGAAAGTTTACCAAGTTTATCGGCTAACTCTTGTTGAATGGGAATTTTTATGGAGTTGGAGTAAAATGAAATTTTATCCAATTGATCTTTTATGCGTTTAGCCCAATGCGGATGTTGATGACCAATACTAATTACTGCATGCCCGCCATACATATCGAGGTACTCTGTGGATGCATCATCCCAAACCCTTGATCCCAAGGCTTTGGTGATGGTGATGTTGTTGATGGGGTATACATTAAAAAGTTCCATGTTGTTGATTTAGAAGGCTGAAGGTTTTAGTAATAATCCGGCTGTTCTATCAAGATTGAAAAGGATGTTCATATTCTCCACTGCTTGTCCGCTTGCTCCTTTTAAAAGGTTGTCAATTACACTATGTACAACCAGCTTGTTGTTTTCTTGCTCAAGATGAATAAGGCATTTATTGGAATTGATTACTTGCTTGAGGGAAATTTGGTTACGAGAAACTATAGTAAAGGGGGATGCTGCATAATAAGCTTCATAAATCGAATAAAGCGCTTCAAGTGAATACGAAATTGATACAATAGAGCTCACTAAAATTCCACGGGTGAAGTCGCCTCGCCAAGGCACAAAATGCACATGGGCATTGTTATTGTTGTTTGATTGTTGAAGTGATTGGTGAATTTCTTTTAAGTGTTGATGAGATAAGGTTTTGTAAGCTTGGATATTGTTGGCTCTCCAGCTAAAGTGACTGGTTGCCGAAAGTGCTTGTCCAGCACCGGTAGAACCCGTTATGCCTGTTGTATAAACCTCCGTAATTAAGCCTTTTGCTGCCAAAGGAAGTAATCCCAATTGAATGGCTGTTGCAAAACAACCGGGATTAGCAATATTATCCGCTTGTTGAATAGCATTTAAATTAAGTTCAGGGAGTCCGTATACAAATTTTCTATCTTCAACATATGCATCTTCTGCGAGTCTGAAATCATTGGCAAGATCAATTATCTTGATGTGTTGAGGAATTGTATTTTCAGTCAGGAATTTTTTTGATTCGCCGTGGCCGAAGCATAAAAAAAGCACATCGATGTCCTCGTTAAATTCATCGGCAAAAACAAGTGAAGTTGAGCCAATAAGATCTTGGTGAACATCGTAAACATGTTTTCCGGCATTACTTTTACTATGCACAAAGCGAATGGTAACATGGGGATGGTTCAATAAAATTCTGATCAGCTCACCACCTGTGTAACCTGCTCCACCCATGATTCCAGCCTTGATAACCTGTTGCATAGTGATTGGTTTATTATTTGTTTTCCTGGTTGACAGCATTCCAGATGATGGTCTGGTTGCCAAATATTTTACTGAATCCTCTTACATCTTCCCCAGTGAATCCACTGTTCATCTCACCATATTTTCCAAACTTACTGTTCATTAAATCATAGTTAGATTCAATGCCAATAATTTGAAAACGATAAGGCATGAGTTGCACAAATACTTTACCTGTCACATTTTGCTGTGTACTCTCCAAAAAGCTTTCTATGTTTCTCATTACAGGGTCAAGAATTTGACCTTCATGCAACCAGTTGCCATAGAATTGTGCTAGTGTATCTTTCCATTGCAGTTGCCATTTGGTTAGCACATGTTTTTCAAGTGCATGGTGGGATTTTAAAATGACCATGGGAGCTGCAGCTTCAAAGCCTACCCTTCCTTTGATGCCAATGATGGTATCGCCCACATGGATGTCTCTGCCAATACCATAAGGACCTGCAATTGCCTGTAAATGTTGAATAGCAGTTGAAGGGTGGTCAAATCTTTGTTCATTAATAGATTTTAATTCACCTTTTTCAAAGCCAAGTATAACTTCTTCTGGGTTTTGATTCGTCACTTGTGTCGGCCATGCTTCTTCAGGCAACATTCCTTTTGAAGAGAGGGTTTCCTTACCGCCAACACTGGTACCCCAAAGACCCTTGTTGATGGAGTACATGGCTTTTTCAGCGTTCATGTTTACTCCTTTTTCCTGCAAGTAAGTTATCTCTTGCTCCCTGCTAAGTTTTAAATCGCGAATAGGCGTAATGATTTCAACGCCTGGAATCATGATATGAAATACCATATCAAACCTCACTTGATCATTACCTGCGCCAGTACTGCCGTGCGCAACCGCAGATGCGCCTAGTTTTTTAACGTGTTCCGCAATATGAATTGCCTGACTTAATCTTTCTGCACTTACGCTGAGGGGGTAAGTATTATTTTTTAGTACGTTTCCAAAGATCAAATATTTGATGATGCTATCGTAATAACTTTTAACAGCATGCACAGTGGTATGAGAGGCAACACCCAAAGAATGTGCATGTTCCTCAATTTTTTTCAGTTCTTCTTCAGAGAAGCCTCCGGTATTGACGATAATGCTATGGACTTCATACCCTTTTTCTTCTGAGAGGTATTTTACGCAAAACGTGGTATCAAGGCCACCGCTGAAACCAAGTACAATTTTTTTAGACATTTTTCAAGAAGGGTTTTAAGAGTTTCCATTGACGTATTCTGAAGAGCCTTTCAAATCCTTTTGCATTATCTTCAAAGAATTGTTTTGTTTCTTCAGGTTCATAATGATCTTTAGGGTCATACAACATGGCAGTACACATGCAGTTTTTCCTTTCTTTGCTCATCAGGATATCATAGTTTACGCAACTTTTACAGCCTGCCCAAAAATCTTCGTCTTGTGTAAGTTCAGAGTAAGTTACAGGTTCATATCCCAGTTCTGAATTAATTTTCATCACAGCCAGACCAGTTGTTAACCCAAATATTTTTGCTTCCGGATATTTGGTTCTGCTGAGGTTGAAAATTTTATGTTTGATCATTTTTGCAAGCCCGCTTTTTCTTAGTTCCGGTTTAACGATTAATCCAGAGTTGGCTACATATTCTCCATGGCTCCATGTTTCGATATAGCAGAATCCTGCCCAAGTGCCTTGTCTTGTTGTAGCAATTACCGCTTTACCCTCCAGCATTTTTGTCCGAATGTAATCTGGATTCCTTTTTGCAATTCCCGTACCTCTTGCTTTTGCAGATTCTTCCATTTCGTGGCAGATCTCATCAGCATAATGGTAGTCACTTTCTGTAGCTATATATATATTAAAATTTTGTATTGTCTGGTCCATCTTGATCAATTGAAAGTATTAACACATGGTGCTTAACCTGTATAGGTTATGAACCATGATGTATGTAAAATTTGTTGATGTTGGTATCTATCAACGTCGTACCAAGAAGGGGGTAGGCTGGCTAATAAAAACTGTTCTGCGACGAGAATCAGTAAAAACCCAACGCGTGGAAACGGCATACACCATTTCTGCTATTGATGAAAGAGTCAGGTTTTTTTTCATTTTTCTAATAAGTCTACTTGTAAAGTGTAATTGTGAGCTACAAAGTAACAGATTTTTCTTGAAAATCGTCTTAAAATCAGGTATTGATTTGAAACCATTAAATCTGAGCAACTCCAGAGCAGGAGTGAATTGCATCACTCATTTCTTTGATAAGCGACATGTCTTTTTCTATTGCATTGCCAATGACGATTAAGTCGGCCCCTGCTTTACAGTTGCCATAGGCCTTTTCAGCATCACGGATACCACCTCCAACAATCAAAGGAACACTAATTTGTGATGCAACTGATTGAATCATTTGAGTGGTAATTGGTGTTTTGGCTCCACTTCCGGCATCCATATAAAGCAACTTTAATCCCAGCATTTCTCCTGCCATCGCTGTACATACTGCTATTTCATTTTTATCTGCTGGTATAGGGTTGGCATTGCTGATATATGATACTGTTGTTGGTGCGCCTCCATCAATGACCATATAGCCAGTTGATATGACCTCCAAACCACTTTTTCTCACCAATGGGGCAGAAATCACATGTTGTCCAATGAGTAATTCCGGGTTCCTACCTGAAATTAGCGAGAGATATAGGAGTGCGTCCGCATAAGGGGTTATTTGTGAAGGACTTCCTGGAAAGAGAACCACAGGAATGTCGCATTCTTTTTTGATGTGTTGCACCAACTCTTCCAGGTGGTCGCTTACGACCAGACTACCACCCACGAAAATGAAATCAACTTTTGCAGCAGTGCACAAATTGATCAACTCATCTGCTTTGGTCAGGTTGGTTTTGTCGGGGTCGACTAAAACCGCAAACGACTTTTTGCCTTGCTTTTTATTCTCTGTAATCTTATGGTATACTGCAGGGTGCATCTAGGTGAGTTCTACTGCAAATGTGCGAAAACTTTTCTATAATCTAAGGAATGTGGTTAACTGTGCAATGTGATTTTGTGTATTGCTGCCATTTTTAGGTACTACTACCTGTAACATATAGCCAAATTCAACATCTATTTCTTTTGCTAACCGATATCCCAATCCTGCATAAGTTCTGGATTGATCAAACAATTTATTGTTGGCATGTTGTGCTCCAATGGTATTAAAGAAGAATTCATTTTGCAATGCTGCATATATACCCCTTTGAAATGAAGATGAAGTTGAAATTGGTTTTATCCACCTCGTGAAATAGCGAAATCTTGCATTGAATTTTGGATTGTTTTTGAAAATTTGCTGTCCGTTTGTTGTTAGTGCACCCAACATGCGTTCTTCAAGTCGGAGTCGGTGTTGTAAAACGCTATTGCCGTATGTTTTATTTAATACCAACTGTTGCCACACTCTATTATCCGTCACCCCATCTCTTATTGTTAATTGTTCGTCCGCAGGGTCAATATAAGGAAGCGCTCTCCAGTTGGTTACCCAAGCATATCCCAGACTGATGGTTGTTTTTTTATTTAGCGCATAACCAATAGCTGGACGAAAAATAAAGGTTTCAGCTTGAATCCAGTTGTCATTTGATCTTAATTGTGCATCAAAAAAGAAAGTAAATTTTTCATTGAGTTTAAAGGTATTCATCGACATGCCCCATCCGCTATTCCTTGTCTGCTGTGCGTTTGCGTTCATTGAAAAAGCAAACACAAGCAGTATGTTCGCTGTCATCCATACTTTTTTCAGCATAAAATATTTTTGCAAAACGAAGTTAGTGCTTAAGCGATAGATACTGCTGATGTTCATCATCTATGTTGTGTTCAGAATTATATAGGTTTACACTTATTGATTTTCTTGAATCTGACCAAAATATTTTTTACAAAAAAAGTGTATAAAACGCCAAATCCACTGCTGTTGCGGCTTATTTGGGTTATCAACAGGGTGTTGATATTTAGGCACTTGAAAAAAAGAGGAGGGGGGATATTTTCGTATTCTTTCCCGTTGGGAAAAATAACGACAACTTTCACCATTAATTAACAGATACGTATTATGTCAACCACCAAATCCAAAGCCACCAGCAGCAGCCAGGGCCTCAAGTTTAAGAGGCACTTCACATCCGACAAGCAGGGTGTTTATGATATGTTTGAATACGATTACCGCACTTCGGTTATCCGTAACCCAAGTGGTGAAGTTGTATTTGAAATGACCAATGTAGAAGTTCCAAAACAATGGAGCCAAATTGCAACGGATATTCTTGCTCAGAAGTATTTCAGAAAAGCAGGTGTGCCTCAAGCAGATGGTTCATTGGGTAGGGAAACATCTGCAAAGCAGGTGGCGCACAGGATGGCAAATTGCTGGAGAGTATGGGGTGAGCGTTATGGCTATTTCGCAAGCAGCGAAGATGCACAAGTGTTTTATGAAGAATTGGTGTATTGCATCCTCAATCAGGCATGTGTACCGAATTCACCTCAGTGGTTCAATACCGGTTTGCATGAGAGCTATGGTATCAAAGGAAAGCCACAGGGTCATTATTATGTGGATCAGAATGATGGTGAGTTAAAAAAATCAACTTCTGCTTATGAGCGTCCTCAGCCACATGCTTGTTTCATCTTGAGTGTGGATGATGACTTGGTAAACGAAGGTGGTATCATGGATCTTTGGGTGCGTGAAGCAAGGATTTTTAAATATGGTTCTGGCGTAGGAACCAATTTCTCTAACCTCCGTGGTGAAGGCGAGAAATTGAGTGGTGGTGGAACTTCATCTGGTTTGATGAGTTTCCTTAAAATTGGTGACAGAGCTGCAGGTGCAATTAAGAGTGGTGGTACAACCCGTCGTGCTGCTAAAATGGTGTGTCTCGACTTAGATCACCCAGAGATTGAGCAGTTTATCGACTGGAAAGTAGAAGAAGAAAAGAAAGTAGCTGCCCTCATTGCTGCTGGTTATGCCAGCGATTACGAGGGAGAAGCATATAGAACAGTAAGTGGTCAGAATTCAAACAACTCCGTAAGAATACCAAACTCCTTCTTTGAGAAATTAGCAAAAGGTGAAGATTGGGAATTGACTGGTCGTATGGACGGTCGCGTGATGAAGAAAGTGCCTTCAAAAGCGCTTTGGGATAAAATCGCCTACGCTGCTTGGCGTTGTGCTGATCCTGGAACACAATACGACACTACTATCAATGAATGGCATACCTGCCCTGAAGGTGGTCCAATTCGTGCATCCAACCCATGTAGCGAGTACATGTTCCTGGATAATACCGCATGTAACCTTGCCTCAGCTAACCTCAGAAAGTTCTTTAATGAGACCGACAATTCCTTCGATGTTCAAGGTTTTGAATATACAGTAAGGTTATGGACTGTCGTTTTAGAGATCTCAGTATTGATGGCACAATTCCCAAGTAAGGAAGTCGCTCAATTGAGCTACGACTACCGCACACTTGGTTTGGGTTATGCCAACTTGGGAAGTATGTTGATGGTAAGTGGTATTCCTTATGATAGTGATGAAGCGAGAGGCATCGCTGGTGCTATAACAGCTATCATGACAGGTATCTCTTACAAAACCTCTGCAGAAATGGCCAAAATTCATGGTCCTTTCCCTCGCTACAAAGAAAACAGCGAGCACATGCTAAGGGTTATGCGCAACCACCGTGCTGCAGCTTATGATGCAGAAGGAGCTTATGTTGGTTTGAGCATTAAGCCTCAAGGTATAAAAGCTAAGGATTGCCCAGACTACTTATTGAATGCAGCTTGTAAAGCATGGGATGATGCAGTAGCACTTGGTGAAAAACATGGTTACCGCAACGCACAAACCACTGTAATTGCTCCAACAGGAACAATTGGATTGGTCATGGATTGTGATACAACTGGTGTTGAACCTGATTTTGCTTTGGTGAAATTCAAAAAGCTTTCTGGTGGTGGTTATTTCAAGATCATCAACCAGTCTGTTCCACAGGCCCTGGCCAACCTCAAGTATACTGCAGCAGAACAAGATGCAATTATTAAATATGCAGTCGGCGCTGCAAGTTTTGCTGGTGCTCCTTTCATCAATCACCAAACTTTAAGCGAGAAAGGGTTCATTGCAGAAGAAATCAAAAAATTAGATGAAGCCGTGCTTTCAGCATTTGAAGTCGGTTTTGTATTCAATGTATATACATTAGGTGAAGAGTGTTTGCAGCGTTTAGGATTCAAGCCTGAACAATATTTCAATTTTGATTGGAACATGTTGCATGCACTTGGCTTCAAGAATTCAGAGATTGAGGCAGCCAACGATTATGTATGTGGTACCATGACCATCGAAGGGGCGCCACATTTGAAGCCAGAACATTATCCTGTTTTTGATTGTGCTAATAAGTGTGGCAAGAAAGGTGAGCGTTATATCCATGCACACGGACACATCCGTATGATGGCAGCTGCACAACCTTTCATCAGTGGTGCAATTTCTAAAACCATCAACCTTCCAAATGAAGCAACTGTTGAAGAAATTGCAGATTGCTATCAGTTGAGCTGGGAGCTTGCATTGAAAGCATGTGCCCTTTACAGAGATGGTTCTAAATTGAGTCAGCCATTGAGCAATAAGAGTGAAACTAAAGCAGAAGACGAAGAGACTGCTTCAGCATCTGCAGATAGTCAGTTTATTGATATAGGTAAATTGACGGTTGATGAATTGTTAAATGAAGTGCAAAAGCGGATGCAGGCTTCTCCTGATACCAAGCTCAAGCGTCAATTATCAAGAATTGTAGAACGCAAATCACTTCCTTCTAAACGCAGAGGCTTTACCCAAAAAGCAAAAATCAATGGTCAGGCTATCTTCTTAAGAACAGGAGAGTACGATGATCATACCTTGGGAGAAATCTTCATTGATCTTGCAAAAGAGGGTTCAACCTTGCGCAGCTTGATGAACTGTTTTGCCATCTCTGTTTCAGTAGGCTTACAATATGGTGTTCCGTTGGAGGAATTTGTTGAGAAGTTCGTTTTCACCAAGTTTGAACCAGCTGGAATGGTTGACCATCCAAATATTAAGTCGACTACCTCAATTATCGACTTTGTATTCCGTTGCTTGGCATACGAGTACCTCGACAGAACTGATTTGGTTCATGTGCTCGACAGACCAGAAGTAATGAACACTGGAAATGATGATTGGGATGAAACTCCTGCAAAGCCAGAATTATCTGATGTACGTGTTGTGGCAGCCAGCAATGTAGCCGCTCCTGCACCAAAAGCGCAGAAAACTCCGGTAGCTGCTAAGGCAGAAAACAGTACCCAAGAATTCATGAAGAGCATGCAAAGTGATGCGCCGGCTTGTAATACATGCGGACATATCACCGTGAGAAGTGGTACTTGTTACAAATGTCTCAATTGCGGCAACAGTATGGGTTGCAGCTAAATAAATTCCATTGAGAATAGAAGTTAGTTATACAAAAGGAAAGGTACTGCAGGCGCTGCGGTACCATTTCATTTCCAGGAATGAGATCAAGATCATGATGGTCTTGGTGAATGTATTTGCACTTGTAGCAGCAGGACTTTATGCATTTAAACTCATTTCCCCTTTACCTTTTTTAATGAGTTCAGTTTTATGGATATCAATGATGGTAGCCTTTTGGATATGGCTACCATTATTGATCTATAACAAAAGCAAAACATTTAAAGATGCTTTTGTTGTATTGATTGAAGACAACCATTTTTTTATAGAAACAGAACAAGGTAAGAAAAGCTGGGCCTGGAGAGAGTTTCATGCCTATTTTGAAACACCTGGTTTCTTTCATTTATACTTTGATACTAAAACCTTTTTTCTTGTCCCGAAAGACGCATTTCATACACAAGAAGAATTGGATAAAGCCAGATTGATTTTCAGGTCGAATATTAAATCGACTAAATAATGTTTTTCTGCATATAAAAATGGGGTAAGGTCACCTCCACGAACTCATCCCCCTTAATTTCATATCCTAACTTTTCGTAAAAACCTTTAGCTGTTTTGCGCGCATTCATGACCATTTTTTTGTATCCAGCATCCTTGGCCAATTGTTCTGCATAATTCATCATGGCAGCACCAAGTCCTGTGCCCTGAATTTTGGGTCTCACTGCCATTTGTCTCAGTTTACAGGTATCCTCAGCCACTTTTGTCAAAATACAACAGGCCATTAATTCATCTTCCTCAAAAGCACCTATTAATATATCAAGTTTTTCTTTTTCCAAATCCGCTTCTGAAAACGAAAGTCCTAATGGTCTTCTTAGGATGTCCATCCTTAAATCGACCATTTTTTTGTATTCTGCTGAGCCGTAATCAATAATTCTGATTGCCATATTACAAATTAATCCAAATCAATAAAGTGGAATAATCTCGACCCATTTTTTTTCTGAAAAGCTGCATAATTGAATACTTTTTTACCCCCACTTTTATTACTTGCTGAAATTCAATTGTTTGTAAACTGTAATTTGTTTAAAAATAATTCTACAAAATGCGACAGAAGAATTGTTTTTATTCCAAATAGTTTAATTTTGCGCGAACAAACCAAAAATTAAAATCATGTCAGACATTTCAACAAGAGTAAAGAAAATTATTGTTGACAAACTTGGTGTTGATGAGAATGAAGTAACAACCGAGGCTTCTTTTACGAACGATCTTGGAGCAGATTCTCTGGACACAGTTGAACTGATCATGGAATTCGAAAAGGAATTCAACATTTCTATTCCTGATGAGCAAGCTGAAACTATTACTACAGTAGGCCAAGCTATCACTTATTTAGAAGAGCACGCAAAGTAATCTGGGTTACCCCAAATTTTCTTTTCCATTATGGAATTTAAAAGAGTAGTCGTCACCGGCATAGGCGCCATCACGCCCATTGGTAATACTTTTGAAGAGTATTGGAATGGTCTATTGGCTGGTACCTCCGGTGCCGACAAAATCACCCTCTTTGATGCCTCAAAGTTCAGGACGCAATTTGCCTGTGAAGTAAAAGGATTTGACCCTGTTGCTTACCTTGATCGAAAGGAAGCCAGAAAAGTTGATCGTTTCACCCAATTGGCTATTGTTTCAAGTGATGAGGCCATCCGCCATGCCGGCATTAGTAAAGACAATGTTGATCCCGACAGAACGGGTGTGATTTTCTCAAGTGGTATTGGTGGATTGTTGACATTCCAGGAAGAGGTCATGGCATATGCCAAGGGAGATGGAACGCCTCGTTTCAATCCTTTCTTCATTCCAAAAATGATCCTCGACATAGCAGCTGGACATATTTCTATGCGCCACGGCTTTAGAGGTCCAAATTTTGCAGTTGTTAGTGCTTGTGCATCATCAACACATGCTTTAATCGAAGCCTATCACTATATCAAGCTTGGAAAGGCAGATGTAATGGTTGCTGGTGGTAGTGAGGCTGTAGTTTGTGATGCTGGTGTAGCAGGTTTCAATGCGATGAAGGCCTTGAGCGAACGGAACGATGATCCTAAAACAGCATCCAGACCATTCGATAAAGAACGTGACGGATTTGTAATGGGAGAAGGTAGCGGAACTTTGATCTTAGAGGAACTTGAGCATGCCAAAAGAAGAGGTGCTACCATTTATGCAGAAATTGCAGGAGGTGGTGCCACAGCTGATGCCTATCATATTACTGCCCCACATCCTGAAGGATTAGGTGCTTTAAACGTAATGAAAGCCTCTTTGCTTGAGGCAGGAATGCAGCCTTCTGATATCGATTATATCAACGTACACGGAACATCAACACCTTTAGGTGATATTGCTGAAACAAAAGCCATTTTAGGCGTTTTTGGTGAGCATGCATATAATTTAAACATCAGCTCCACAAAATCTATGACAGGCCACTTGTTGGGTGCTGCGGGCGTTATAGAAGCCATTGCTTGTGTAGGAGCAGTATTACATGATGTTGTTCCCCCTACAATCAATCATTTTGTAGATGATGATGAGTTAGATCCAAAATTGGATTTCACTTTCTGGGAGCCTAAAAAGCGAGAAGTGAGGGCCGCATTAAGCAATACATTTGGCTTTGGTGGTCACAATGCATCTCTCATTGTAAAGAAGTATCTTTAATATAGGTTCTTTGATCGGTTGATTCCGTTCAATGTAAAACCTAATCATTTTATCCGTGTTTTACTGGCTCAAATATTTATTTAGCAGCGGCAAGAAAAAAGTTTTTTTGCAACAGCTCTGTAATGTACTGGGTTTTGCTCCCGGCACCATCAGTCTTTATGTTGCGGCTTTATCTCATCGTTCAGTTAAAGAACGTGCCACGGAGAATAATGAGCGTCTTGAATATTTGGGAGATGCTATTCTTGGTAGCATTATAGCCGATTACCTCTTTATGAAATATCCTTACAAAGGCGAAGGGTTTCTTACAGAGATGAGAAGCAAGATGGTTAATCGCCAAACACTAAATGATATTGCCATAAAAATGGGATTAAAAAAAATTACCTCATTTAATAAAAATGACAACTCGCTTCGGGTGAGTCAAATTTTTGGAAATGCCCTAGAAGCCTTAGTGGGGGCTATTTATATTGATAAAGGGTATACTAAAACCCAGCAGTGGGTACTAAAAAAAATTATACTTCCTCACCTGTATTTAGAGGATCTTGAAAACATCGAAATCAATCAGAAAAACAAATTGTTCAGCTGGGCCAATCGATCAGGGAAATTACTGGAGTTTGAGACTTTAGAGGAGAAGATGGAAAATGGAAGAAGGCTCTTTACTGTCGGTGCAGTAGTAGATGGCGAAGTCATTGCAGAGGGAAAGGCATTTAATAAAAAAGATGCTGGTCAAATTGCTGCACAACAAGCCGTTGAAAAATTAAATCTTACTTAGTAGGGTTTGGCGCATCCTGACAAAGTTCAATCAATACGCCATTGGTGTGTTTAGGATGTAAAAAACAAATTAGTTTTTGATCTGCACCATATTTTGGTGTTTCATTAATGAATTCAAATCCCTCGTTTTTTAATCTTGTTATTTCATCTTGAATATTGTCGACTGCAAATGCTATATGGTGGATGCCTTCCCCTTTTTTTTCAATAAAGCGACTAATAACGCCATTTTCGTCGGTGCTTTCCAGTAACTCAATCTTGCTTTCACCTGTTTGAAAAAACGCAGTATTCACTTTTTCAGAAGCGACTTCCTCCTTTTTATAGCAGGGTGTACCCAATAGTTTTTCATAAAGTGGAATAGACTGCGCCAAAGATTTGACAGCAATAGCTACATGTTCAATTTTATTCATAATTGGTAACTTATGTTAAATGTACAGCTAAAAACGAAAACACGCTGGCTGGTTTACAGCACCTGAATTTCAAATTATGTAACTTTGTATTTGAAAATGAGTAGTATGGAGACTGCAACAATGATGTCTGGAATCTATATCAGCGATAAAGCCAAATCGCGTGTCGAACAGCTGCTTTTGGAAGAGGGTAGAGGAGAAGGGTATTTTGTTAGGGTTAGCGTTGTGAGTGGAGGATGTTCTGGGCTGACTTATAAAATGGATTTCGATAACGAAATTAAACAGGGTGACCAGGTTTTTGAAGATAAGGGTATTAAACTGGTGACAGATAGAAAAAGTATTCTTTATCTCTTCAACACGACGTTAGATTATACAGATGGGCTGGATGGTAAAGGGTTTCACTTTATGAATCCTAATGCCAGTCGTACTTGCGCCTGCGGTGAAAGTTTTTCCATTTGATTTATTGTTTTACAAACGGTATTGTTGTCCTGCTATTCATGTGTTCAAGCACCAAAAAGTAATATCCTCTCATTATATCTTTTACAGAAATTTTCAATAGTTCCCCATCTATTTCATAGCGAACTGATTTTACATCTCCATGTGTGTTGATTAAAATGAGTTTTCTTATGGTTTCATTAGTTTTAAGGAAGACATCATCGCGACTTGGATTGGGGAAGAGTTGAACATTGTTATGTTGTGTTTGCACTGCAACAATATTAGATGTAATAATCCTCCCATCAGCATCAATCCCTTTAATCCTGTAAAAGCAACTTTTGGAAATCGGTATCTTGATGGTTTTTGAATAAGTATGTGAACCTTTTTGCTTGATCGACATGATTGTATCAGTAATATTGTAAGCTGATCCGTTACTACTGCTTTCGATTAAATAGAACATTGCATTTTCGTCATCGTCTACTTTCCAAGTAAGTAATAATGCTTCTCCATTTCTTTTTTTATGGAGTGAAATTGAAGAAAGGGGAAGTACCTGTGGTGACAATTTACCAAGTGTAAATAGGAGTGTAGCAGATGTGTCCAGTGTTATGGCAAGTAGGCTGTCGTTAGTGTTATTACCAGAGGGTAGTATCCATTGATTAGTTAATTTGTCTAATGTTACGATACAATCGTATTGACTATTAGATTGGTTTATGAAAATGAGTTCTGCCTGTTCCCACATATTCCTTTGTTGATGAGTGTTGACTGTCCAGTAAAATGGACTGGAAAGTTGCTGGATGGGATGTAAAGTAGGATAGGAGTTTAAAGTTGCATTTAGACTGTCGATGGCTATCTCATAACTTTGGCTTGCTTCTGTAATTCTGATAATTTCAATAGGTGTATATAGGTTTCCTTTTCCAAGAGGAAACAATAAAGTAGAATGTTTACTTAAATGATTTATCCTTCCTGTGAAATAACTTTTCTCATTGCCCAAATTGCAATAGCGCAAGATGCTGATTGATGAAGTATCTAAACTTATCAATTTCCCATTCATGAGGAGTAAACTATCTGAAATGGTAATGGATTTTGTGAGGAATACATTGTTTTGGTTCTTCTCTATTTTTAATTTACCAATCACTGCAGGAAATTTATTTCCTGTAGCTTGTTGACTAGAACCATAACACGTAAAATAGACGTCAGGGTGTAGGTTGAGACGTTCGGTTTGAATATTTGCTAAAGTGTCACTTCCAATTATGGAAACTGCTGAACTTAAAAAGTTGCAATTACTATCACTAATAAATTCACCCGAACCTTTGATTGTCGACAAGCCAAAGTCCAATATTGAGCCTGATTGTATATGTAGTTTACCATCAGCGTGATCTATATTAATATTTGAATGTTGCAGCTGGTAATTTCCGTCAATTACCCATTTTCTAAAATGCGGTCCTTGGTTGAATTGTCCGCTTACCTCAATTTTATGATTACTCCCATTGGTGATTAAACATCTTCCTACAGTATCACTTGATATTGGATTCAAGTATAAACGACCTTTAATGGTCATATCACCTGATACAATAATATTATTGGTGAGACTAGAACTAAACGTGGCTTGTTCATTGATCAATAAATCCCCTCTTATCGTCAATTGATTACTGCCACTGGATGTATAGGTTTTTCTTGAACTATTTTGACCACTTAACACTAAACTGCCGAAATTCCTTCCAGAAGCGGATAGGGTATAAGCACTATTCCCAGGAACATTTAGTTCGAATACACCCCTTTCCGTTTCAGTACTGGTAACAAGATTAGCAATGATTAGTGCATTACCTCTTTGGGTTTGATGGACATATTTTCCTCCATTTTTAATCATCACTTTTCCGGTTAATTGAATAGCGTTACCTGCGGCGGCGCCTGAAACATTATAGAATATAGATTTGTTATTGAGGGTCAAAGCAGTATCTCCAGCATATAGTACTAATCCAGGTACGCCAGTATTTGTGTTGGGAAGCGTTACACTGATTTGATAAGATGAAGATGGTTCAATACTTAAGGAAAATGCATGGGAAGTGACCAAGCCGGGCGGGAAATAGACATGATAACTGTGAGGAGTCCATTGGTTGTTTAACACTACTGTATCAGTTGGAGTTGGAACTCCATCTGGATGCCAGTTTAAGGGATTGCTCCAAAGGCTATCATTCCCCCCACCATCCCATTTTTTCTGTGCATATATTTTCGTCAAAGTTCCGGTTTGTAATACTAGAAAAACGAATAACCCCTTTAACCACCATATCTTGTTCCACATGCCTGCAACTTATTAACACTGCGTTTGGTTGAAAAGGTTTTTCCATCGTGATTTTTAAGTTATTTTCACGTCGCCGTTTAATCTGGTAATTATGTTGGCTGTTGTAAAGAAGGAATTGCGACAATACTTTAGTGGTTTATTGGGGTACATGACTATCGCTGTATTCTTATTGCTAACTGGACTGGTCCTTTTTGTGCTTCCTGAGTCGGGCATATTGGATGCAGGATATGCAAGCATGGATTCATTTTTTTCAAGTGCTCCTTATATCATGTTGATCTTGATACCGGGTATAACCATGAAAAGTTTTAGTGATGAATACAGAACTGGAACATTTGAAATCTTGCGGACTGCTCCCATACAAATTAATCAGTTGGTGTGGGGTAAGTTTTTAGCCAGTGTAGTAGTAGTATTGATTGCTTTGCTGCTTACTTTGGTATACGTGTTTTCATTATCACAATTGTCAACAGATGGAATTGATGTTGGTGGAATTGTTGGCTCGTATATTGGACTATTTTTTATGTGTTCAGTATATACAGCTATTGGCATCTTTACCAGTAGCCTACAAAAAAATGGCATCACAGCATTTATGAGTTCAGCGCTGATTTGTTATTTGGTATTTAGTATTTTTTCTTCACTATCTACCTTGAATTTCATGTCTGCCACAGCTGGGTATTATTTATCGTTGTTGGGTATTGAGCAACATTATGAGAACGTCAGTAAAGGTTATATAGATACTAGAGACTTGATCTATTTTATAAGTATGATTTTCTTTTTTCTTAAGCTTACCGCATTGCGTGTTAAAAATCATAAGCCATGAGAAAAAGTACTTCTTTTCAATTGATTGGATGGGTATTGGTCTTAGTAGCCATCAATATACTTTCTGATTTTTTTCATACTGGAATAGATTTGACTGCTGAAAAGCGCTATACACTATCTGCTTCTACTAAAAATTTGGTCAATGCTATTGAAGAGCCAATGACATTAACTGTATATCTGGATGGCAGCCTACCAGCAGGGTTTAAAAAATTGGCAGATCGAGCAGAAGATGTTGCAAACTCATTTAGATCAATCAGTAAAGGAAATTTTTTAGTAGCATTTGAAAGACCAGGGGCCGGCCTGAACGACACTGCAAAAGTAATTTTATTTGATTCCTTACAAATAATGGGTATCAATCCCACCAATGTAAAGGCGCAGCAAAAAGATGGTGAAAAAACAGAAGAGACGCTGGTCTTTCCTGGCGCAGTTTTGAGCAGCAGTAAAGGACAAATTGGCATTGACTTTCTGGAAGGTCAAAGCAACTTGAATGGATTAAATTCTCTCAATAATGCAGAAGCATTGATGGAATTCAAGATTGCAAGAGCGATTATGATGTTGCAACGAGATACCCTGCCTATGGTTGGATATCTTACTGGAAACGGGCAGCCCCTTGATTATAGTGTTTATGATCTTGTTGAAAATGTCTTGAGGAAAGATTATTATTTCAAAATTTTGCCAATTGATTCGGTAGGTGTTATACCAGAAGATTTCAAAGCTTTAGTTATTGCTAAACCGACAATACCTTTTACAAGAGCACAAAGGTTAAAAATCGACCAGTATATTATGCGCGGCGGGAAAGTGATTTGGGCGATTGACCAACTATTTGCCAGTATGGATAGTCTACAGCGAAGCAATGGTTCTTTTGTTGCCTATGATCAGGGTTTGGAGTTGGATGAGCAATTGTTCAAATATGGGGTGCGTATTAACAGAGATTTGGTGCAGGATCTGGAAAGTGACAAGGTCCCTTCGGTTGTTGGCAATATGGGCGGTCAGCCTCAGATAGAATTATTACCATGGCCTTACGCGCCAATGCTTAGAAATACTGCGGGACATCCCATTGCAAAAAACTTAGATTTTATTAGTTCATCCTTTCCACAATCCCTTGATACAATTGCAACGCCTGGTATAAAAAAAGAGGTATTGTTAACGACATCAAACTTTGCAAGGAGCTTGCAGACGCCCGCTCTGGTTGAATGGAGAAGTATAAAGAGTGAACAGGATCTACAGTTGTTCAATAAGCAACAGGTGCCTGTCGCCCTTTTATTGGAAGGGAAATTTTCCTCTGCCTTTAACAACAGGTTATCCAAAGAGGAAGTTGATTTGCTTGCATCATCAGGAATGCCTTTTTTGTCTTCAAATACAGTCGACAATAGTATGGTGGTGATTGCTGATGGGGATCTTTTACTTAATCCTGTAAATGATCAGGAAGGGCCTTTAGGGATGGGAATGAATAGTTACACCCGTCAACCATTTGCAAATCGGGACTTTATTAGCAATGTTTTATTTTACCTCACTGGTGGAGAGGAAGTCATCGCTGCACGATCTAAGATATTCCGCCTGCGGTTGGTCGATAAAGCTAAAATGGAAAACGAAAAGATTTTCTGGCAATTTATTAATATAGTCTTGCCCCTTTTCTTATTAGGTTGTTTTTATTTACTAAATAGTTTCTATCGCAAAAGAAAATATGCGACAAGTAGCATGCTTGGAGCGGACAACTAATGATTATCTTTGATGAAATATTTTGTGTAGCATGACTGTCGATCAAATTACCTATCTCACATTTGGTTTAGTACTGATAATTGCTTTGGTACTTGATCTGGGGTTAATGAGTAAAAAAAATACAGCAGTAAGCATGAAGAAAGCCCTATATCAAACCCTTTTTTGGGTTGGACTTTCTGTTGCATTTTGTCTTTTTCTATGGTTTGAGAAAACGCCCATTGTAGCAACAAAATATTTCACTGCCTATCTCATGGAGTGGTCGCTTAGTATCGATAATATCTTTGTCTTTATTTTAATATTTACCTATTTTAAAGTCAATGAAAATGATGCTGGTCGCGCTTTATTAATTGGTATTTTATTGGCCATTGTTTTTAGAATCATTTTTATTGCTCTGGGAATTGAGCTGATTAACAGGTTTCATTGGATTTTATACATTTTTGGTTTCTTCTTGCTGTATACTGGCTATCAGCTTTTCTTTAAAAAAGATGAAGCAGAATTTGATCCAGGAGAAACAAAGATTTATAAAATCATCAATAAGTTTTTCAGGGTCACCTTAGTTGAACCTAATGGAAGGTATATCTTAAACCTACATGGGAAGGTCTATTTTACAACACTTTCTGTTGTGGTACTGATGCTCGCTGCAGTCGATGTGGCCTTTGCATTGGATTCAATACCAACAGTAGTTTCTCTGGTAAGGGAGAAAGCCAATGCTTCATTTAGTGCTGATGATATTTTGGTTATCTATTCTTCAAATATTTTTGCTGTACTAGGACTGCGTTCTCTTTTCTTTTTATTAAAAGGTGCTGTCGATAAATTTGATTATCTGCAACAAGGAATAGCAATTGTATTGGTATTCATAGGTGTAAAAATGTTGATTGAGTATTTTGGTATTCACATCAATATATTTATATCATTGGGAGTTATTGTAGCTTGCCTAGCTGGTTCTGTTGGGTACTCAATTAAATATCCAAGGGCGAAGGCTTTTCAGCAAGAAAAATAAAGCATGGAAGCGTACACAGCTGATCATATCGCCAGTATAGTAGGTGCAAAGCAACATGGCAATTCAGCTTCTAAGTCTATTTCGTATTTGTTGATTGATAGTAGGAAATTGGTTTTCCCTAATAGAACATTGTTTTTTGCCATTAAAACTAGCACTGGCGACGGGCATGCTTTTATAGACGATTTGTATCATGCAGGAGTTAGGTGTTTTGTGGTAACTGATTTACCAGATTTGCAAAATTTTCCTGAAGCTGTTTTTTTTGAAGTAGTTGATGTGGTTAAAGCGCTTCAACATTTGGCGAAATACCATCGGGCTCAATTTCACTATCCGGTCATTGGCATAACTGGTAGCAATGGAAAGACAATTGTCAAAGAATGGTTGAATTATTTGCTAGAAGATCAATTTCATATTGTAAGAAGTCCGCGTAGCTATAATTCACAACTGGGCGTTCCCTTGAGTATTTGGGGTATGAATGCCGAGCACAATCTTGGCATTTTTGAGGCGGGTATTTCAAAAGCAAGTGAAATGGTTGGATTGGCTAAAATTGTACAGCCGACCATTGGCTTGATCACAAATATTGGGGAAGCACATAGTGATGGTTTCTTAAGCATTGACGAAAAACTTAAAGAAAAGCTTATTTTATTTTCAAGCGCCGCAATTCTGGTCTATTGCAAAGACCATCAATTGATTGATGAACCTGTTAATGCAATGTTGACTACTCATACAGTGAAGCAAAGCTTTACTTGGTCGCGTAACAATTCTTCAGCTGATATACTGCTCTATAAAATTGAAAAACGTCAAAGAAGTACGGATTTATATGTTCGTATAAATGGTCATATGCAAATGTTTACTATACCATTTATCGATGAGTCTGCTATTGAAAATGCCATGCATTGTTTTGCTCTCTCGCATGTGCTTGGCGTAACTGAATCAGTGCTAGAACAGATGAAAGATTTGCCGCCTCTGTCGATGCGACTGGAGCTGGTAGATGGTCAATTAGGCTCCAGGATTATCAATGATAGTTACAATGCTGATTTAAGTGGTTTGTTCAGCGCGCTAGATTTTATGTCACTTCAAAATCCAGTTTGGAAAAGGTCAGTGATACTTTCTGATGTATCAGGAATTAATAATGATGAAGAAAAAGTATATGCTCATATAGCATCTTATCTTTATTCAAAGCGCGTTGAAATATTATATGGGGTTGGTCATTACCTGCTTCAGTATCGTCATTTTTTTGAGGAAGTAGGAATTGAATGTCACCTATATACCGATACTGAAGAGCTGTTAAAAAACCTACATGTTTCAGCATTCAGAGATCAACTTATTTTGATTAAAGGGGCAAGAAATTTTCAATTTGAAAGAGTTGGTGAATTACTTGAAAATAAAAAGCACAAGACGAGGTTAGAGGTTGATTTGTCAGCTGTGGCGCATAATCTTCATCAATATAAATCTGGACTTAATCCATCTACTAAGATAATGGTGATGGTGAAAGCCTTTTCTTATGGTGCAGGTAGTTTTGAAATTGCCAATCTTTTACAATATAGTCATGTTGATTACATTGCTGTAGCCTATGCGGATGAGGGTGTTGAATTGAGAAGAGCAGGTATAAGATTGCCAATCATGATTATGAATACAGAGGAGGCGTCTTTCTCTTCATTGGTTACGTATAATTTAGAGCCAGAGTTGTATTCTACTGCTATTGCTCATGCATTTGTACAGTTTTTATCAAAAGAAGGAATTAGTCATTATCCGGTGCATATAAAATTAGATACCGGTATGCATCGACTAGGATTTGAGGAGCATGACTTGTCTGATTTTTTCAGTCAGCCACTCGTGCAACAACATATCCATGTCAAATCTGTATTCACTCATTTTGTTGCAGCGGAGGATCCATCAGAAGATAGTTTTTCTGCTGGCCAATTAACCAGTTTTAATCAATTGTGTGGCTTGTTGAAACAACATATTGGTTATGATTTCATTCGACATGCAGCCAATACATCTGCCATAAGAAGACATCCTGAAGCTCAATTGGAGATGGTCAGGCTTGGCATTGGTTTATATGGAGTTGATCCAGCACATTCATTTTCTTCATTAAATGAAGCAGTTGCATTAAAAACGACTATTGCCCAAATTAAAAAAGTCAACAAGGGTGAAGGTGTAGGGTATGGTAGAAAAGCGATTTTAGTTCGTGATTCCATGATTGCTACAATTCGAATTGGCTATGCTGATGGATATCCCAGGTCATTGGGAAATGGTAAGGGTAGTATGTTGATTAATGGCTATCGGGTGCCTACTGTAGGAAACGTGTGTATGGATATGACGATGCTTGATATAACTGATTATCCCGATATTACTATAAATGATGAAGTATTGGTCTTCGGTCCAGATAAGTCAATAATTGAAGTTGCCAAAGAGGCAGGTACCATTCCTTATGAAATCATGACAGGCATTTCCCAACGTGTACCACGTGTTTATTTGGGCTAATACTGCTTTCAATAACTACTTTGGTAATCTGTATATTTGCTAAAATCTAGAATGTGAAGAAGACACAGGTTTTTTTACTTGCATTGTTAATTTTGTTGGTGGATCAGGTACTGAAGATTTACATCAAGACCCATTATTACATGGGGCAAGAAACTGTTTTATTTGAGGCATTACCCTGGTTTAGGCTTCATTTTGTGGAAAATGAAGGGATGGCTTATGGATGGAAATTGGGAGGTACCTGGGGTAAAATTGCACTCACCACTTTCAGATTAGTTGCGGTAATTGTGGGTACTTTCTACTTGTTATCTATTATAAAAAAGCAATTTCATAAGGGCTATATTATTTGTGTCACTTTTATCTATGCAGGTGCAATAGGAAATTTGATTGATAGTCTTTTTTATGGGATGGTATTTGAGTTTAGTGATGTGTATGCTCAAAACCTTGCCAAAGGATTTTGGGAAGTAGGGTTTAAAGGAGGGTATGAAAGTTTTTTACACGGTAGGGTAGTGGACATGCTTTATTTTCCCATCATTGAAAATGGGAGATTCCCAGATTGGTTGCCTATTTGGGGAGGTGAAACATTTGAATTTTTCAGGCCTGTATTTAATATAGCTGATACAGCAATTTCTGGTGGTGTTTTTGCATTAATTATTTTTCAAAATCGTTTCTTCCCTGAAGTAAAAGTGAAAAAAGAGGAAACCCCGACAGTCGAAGACACTGTATCCTAACCGCCCCAACCTGCTCTGTCGAGGTTCCTGTATTGAATAGCCTCTGCAATATGTTCTGTTTGAATCGTATCACTATTATCAAGATCGGCAATCGTTCTTGACACCTTGATGATTCTATCATATGCCCTTGCAGAAAGATGTAATCGCTGCATCGCTTGTTTTAGCAACTGTTGGCTGTTTTCATTAAGTGTACAAATCTTTTTTACATCCGCCGTTGTCATCTGCGCATTGGCATATAATCCTACTCTGGTTTTAAATCTATTTGATTGGATGGATCTTGCGTTCATGACCCGTGCTCTGATACTGCTGGAATGTTCACCAACTTGTTGTGAGGATAATTCATTGAATGCAACAGGAGTTACCTCCACATGCAAATCAATTCTATCCAGTAATGGCCCGGAAATTCTATTTAAGTATTTGCCCACTACTCCAGGGTTGCAGGTACATTGTTTTTCTGGGTGGTTGTAAAAACCACAGGGACAAGGATTCATGGAGGCAATCAACATGAAGGATGCTGGAAAGTCGATGGCAATTCTTGCTCTTGAAATGGTAACTTTTCTTTCTTCCATGGGTTGTCGCATTACTTCTAAAACAGTTCTTTTAAATTCTGGCAATTCATCCAGAAACAATACACCATTGTGCGAGAGGGAAATTTCACCTGGCTGTGGCGATGATCCTCCGCCGACTAAGGCTACATCGCTGATGGTGTGGTGCGGGTTTCTAAAGGGACGTTTAGTAATCAGTGTTGAATGTTCAGGAAGTTTTCCAGCTACGCTATGAATCTTAGTGCTTTCCAGTGCCTCTTCTAAAGTTAAAGGCGGTAGAATAGAAGGAAGTCGTTTGGCCAGCATGGTTTTCCCGGCACCGGGCGGACCAATGAGAATTACATTATGTCCGCCCGCTGCCGCGATTTCCAATGCACGTTTTATATTTTCTTGTCCCTTTACATCAGCAAAATCATGTTCAAATTTTACCTGTGCATCATGAAATTCTTGTTGGATATCTAATGTTACAGGGTTGTTTTTTTCTTGTTTTGCTGTTATAAATGCAATGACTTCTGTAATGGATTGCATACCATATACATCGATACCACTTACCAATGCAGCTTCTTTACAATTAGCCTCTGGTAAGATAATACCGTTGAACCCCTCTTTTTTTGCTTGAATAGCTATGGGCAATGCCCCTTTAATAGGTCTGAGTTCACCATCTAAACTCAATTCTCCCATCATAATAAACTTGTCAAGTTTTTCAGGTAGTTCAATTTGTTCTGAGGCCGCTAAGATGCCTATTGCAATAGGTAAATCAAATGCAGTGCCTCCCTTTCTGATATCAGCTGGCGCAAGGTTCACAACAATTCGGGTACGTGGCATTTCCAGGCCATTTGTTTTTATGGCACTCTCAATCCTTTGCATACTTTCTTTGATGGCAGAATCAGGGAGTCCCACAATACAGTATTCCTTTCCCTGTGATGTCCAGTTTACCTCTATGGTGATGGTGACGGCATCTACACCATAGACTGCGCTTCCATAAGTTTTGACAAACATGATGTGAAGCTCGTTGACATTAGAACAACTAACAAGTGATTTGCAACATTGTGCTTATGTATAATACTCGGGTAATTGCGATGTTTAAGCGGATGAGCTACCTTGGCCTATTTCATCCAGTAATTGAGTAACACCTTCTTTTTGAAGGATGAGGTAGCCCATCCTATCCTGACTGATTCCGTCTTTGAGTTGATAACTAAAAAAGAGTTCGTTATTGATGAGTTGTGTTTGAAAATATTTGAAACTGATAGATGGTAAAGATTTTAATTCTTCTCCGATTTCATACAGATGTGTTGATAATATGAATAGTCCATTTTGCATTTTTATCAAACCCTTGATCACTGCTGTAGAACATTTCATCGCATCCTGAATATTCGTTCCTTTGAATATTTCATCAATCAATACCAACCATCTTTTTCCATTGGTAATCTTGACTATTGTTTCTCTGATGCGCTTGACCTCATTGAAAAAATAGCTTTCTCCTTTTACTAAATTATCCTCAACATTTATATTGGTAAGAATGCCATCAAATAAAGTCAATTGCATGGTAGCAGCTGGAACACCCATGCCAAGATGAGCCAGGTAAACGGACAAGCCGACTGCTTTTATCAGGGTGCTTTTGCCTGCCATGTTGGCTCCAGTGAGAAAAATAAAATTAGCGTTTTTGTCCATTTGCAAATCATAGGCTACTGGAGTGGTCAGCATAACATGTCTCAATGCAGTAGCATTGATTGATGGTTCGGCTTGATCTTTGAATACTGGAAATGAAAGCTGTAAGCTGTTATTGGCTAAGGCCATCGCATACCAGGCGTCGAGCTGACCATAAATAGTAATTAATTTTCTGATGGAAGCCACCATGTCTTCATGAAAAACTGCACCATATGCGAGTATGCTTGCTCTGTTGATGGTAGTAAAACTATTGTGTTTTTTAAATCCAGTCAACCGATTATCATTTATAATTCTTTCTGCTTGTTGCAAAAGGGTAGCCAGTTTTTTGGGGAGTTGTTGCTTGTTGAAAAAGTTGATGATTGCTTCAAAGCCTTTTACAAATTCAAACATTTGCTTCATTGAAAAATGAATCATGGCATAGTCAGATGGATGCAGCAATTTGTAGAGCAAGGCTCTAAAAAAATCTGGATGCTTCGGAATGCTATCTGGATTTTCGTCTAAAAATTTTTCAATAATCAGCAATGTGCCATTGGTGATTCTAAGTGGCCACTGATCAATTTTTTCTTGATAAAGAGCAAGAATTTGCTGTGTTTCCAGTATTTCTGAAAGGGTATCAAATGGGGAAGAGAATAATTGGTAAAGGACAGCTCTGCCCTCGGCAGTTCTTGTGAAATCTATTTTTGCGAAAAGTGAATACTCATCTTCTCTATGAAAAACGGAGAGGTCATATAGTGTAGTTTTATCTACCCGCATCTTAATCTCTGTTGAACTTTAAGCGCATACCTCTATATGATGAATCTACCTTTCCATTTTCATAAACCGGGTAACCATTGACAAAAGTTTTTTCAATGGAAGCTGGGAATTCAAAACCTTCCAATGGACTCCATCCACATTTGTAAAGTATATTGTCTTTATTCACCAGGTTCGGTTTCTTCAAATCGACTAAAACGAGGTCGGCATAATAACCTTCTCTTATAAATCCACGCTCCGCTATTTGAAAGCATTTCGCAGGTGCATGGCTCATTTTCTCAACTACCTTTTCTATTGTGATTTTACCTTGTTTTACATAGTGTAACATCAATAAAAGACTATGTTGTACCAGCGGCAATCCCGCGTGTGCATGCAGGTATTCACCTGATTTTTCTTCAATTGTATGCGGCGCATGATCAGTGGCAATGATATCCAGTCGGTCATCTAACAGTGCCTCCCACAAAGCGGCTTTGTTTTCCTTTGCTTTGATAGCAGGATTGCATTTTATTTTATTGCCAAGTGTTGCATAATCATCAGCCGTGAAATGAAGGTGGTGTACACAGACTTCTGAAGTGATTCTTTTTTGTTCTAATGGAATCAGGTTGGTAAAAAGTTGTAATTCTTTTGCTGTGGAGATATGAAGGATATGTAATCTGGTTTTGTTTCTTTTGGCCAACTGGACAGCCATCAAGGAAGATTCAAAACAGGCTTCTTCATTTCTGATGATGGGATGGTCGGATGCTAAAATGGGTTTCCCACTTTGTTGAAATTTCTCCAAATTGGCTTTGATGATTCTTTCGTCTTCACAGTGGGTGGCAATCAATAATTCACTCTCGCGAAAAACCTTATCTAAGGTGAGGTGGTTGTCGACCAACATATTACCAGTAGAAGAACCCATGAAAATTTTGATGCCGCATACATCATTCTTTTTATCATTTGTTTTCAGGATTTCATCTGTGTTGTCATTAGAGGTCCCCATGAAAAAAGAATAATTGGCAGGAGAACTATTGGCGGCGATTTGGTATTTTTCCTCGAGCAATTCTTGCGTCAGTGCAGCCGGTTTGGTATTGGGCATTTCCATGAAACTGGTTGTTCCACCGGCGACTGCTGCAATAGATTCTGTATGGATATTTGCTTTGTGCGTTAAGCCTGGTTCTCTGAAATGAACCTGATCATCAATCACCCCAGGTAAAAGGTATTTCCCTTCGCCGTTAATTTCTATTGCGTTGTTTTTATTATCGATAACTTGACTAATTTTAGCAATCCTATTGTTTTCGATTAACACATCTCCGCTATGTATTTTTCCTTCATTAACTATACTGGTGTTCTTAATCAAATAGCTCTTCATAATCGTATTGCTTTTGCTGGTAAGCTGCAAATTATAAAAACCTTTCTGCTCTCGCTGCTTTTTATTGTACCTCTTTTTACAAAAGCACAATCTGCCTTGTTTCAACAAGGCTCGAAGGATTATATATTGTTGGATAGATTGGAGATAAAGATGCAAAACGACAGCAACTTGAATTTTTCCATGTTTAAGCCCTATAACCGACAATGGTGGGCGTCCTCCCTTGAAAAGGCATCACAAATGGTTGATCAACTGGGATTGACTGCTATTGATCGTTATAATCTGACTAGGGCCCAACTCAATAATTTAGAATGGTCCAGTAAGGGTAAGGCATCAACGACTGCAAAACATCCTTTGTTGAATCGATTTTACAAAGACCCCGCTAACTTTATATTGGTCAATCAATCTGATTTTTTTCTATGTGTAAATCCAGTACTTCAATTACAGGGAATGCGGGATAGCAAGTCAGATCAAACCCAGTATATCAATTCAAGAGGTGTAGCAATAAGGTCTCAAATTGGCAACAGAATTGGGTTTCAGGCCTACGTAACTGAAAACCTAGAGCGGCCACCTGTATTTGCGCGACAGGAATACGACACCTATAGAGCAGTACCGGGGGCGGGGTTATACAAACGCTACCGTGAGACAGGTTATGATTCTTGGGATGCTAGAGGTTCAATTTATATTAAGCCGACAAAATACCTGGATGTTCAAATGGGACATGATAAAATATTTATAGGAAATGGATACAGGAGCTTGTTTATTTCAGATCAATCTGCCTCTCACGCTTATTTAAATCTAAACTTACGTGCCTGGAAATTCAATTATTCTAGTCGTGTTATGGAGCTACAACCTCAATATACCCGAAGAGGTTTAGGCGACGATACTTTACTTTGGAAAAAATATGCCACCATACATTATTTAAATTTTAGTGCAACCAAGTGGTTGAATATTGGTGTATTTGAAGGAGTGGTCTATGGAAGGCAAAATCGATTTGAATTCAATTACCTCAATCCAGTCATTTTTCTCCGAGCTGCTGAACTCAATGTAGGGAGTCCGGATAACTCTTTCATCGGCTTAGATGTAAAAGCGAATCTGGCAAAACGGGTGCAGGTATACGGACAGGTTATGCTGGATGAATTTTATACTAAGTTCTTAAAAGAAAGAACTGGATGGTGGGCCAACAAGTGGGCTTTCCAAGCTGGCCTGAAATACATTGATGCACTTGGGGTAAAGAATTTGGATCTTCAATTAGAGACCAATTGGATTAGGCCGTTCACCTACTCGCATTTTGATACTGTGGCCAATTACACGCACTATAACCAGCCATTGGCTCACCCGTTGCATTCCAATGTAAAAGAGTATATCGCTATTGTAAAATACCAACCTGCTCCAAAATGGTATATGCAATTGACCAGTATCTATTGGAGAAGAGGAGTTGATGTCAATGGGATAAATTATGGCAACAATCTATTCAGAGATAGTGATACCAGACCCCAACAAGAAGGCTTTTTCTTTTTTACACCTCAAGCTAAGAACAACTACAATATAAATTACTGGCTGGCATTCGAGCCTATGGAGAATTTGTTTTTAGAAGCAAATTTTAGTGCTAGAAAATCTGGAGCTGAAGCAGTAAATACTTTTGGATCAATAGGGGTTCGTCTAAATATGCAAAGGCGATTATACGATTATTAACGTCTTCTTCCACCAAGACCACCTCCTTCAAAATGCAAAGAGAACATGATCATTCTGCTGTTCATCCTATCAATTACACTGGAGTAGATGAGTTCTTCATCTCTTGCATGCACATTGGATAGTCCGTAACTGAATTTAATTTCAGGCGATAAAATAAAGTAAGGGAAGAAAAACTGAAAACCTATTCCACCTTCAACGCCATAATCAGATTTTTTTACTTTAAGCATATTCTCTGTGTTACGTGCTGCAGAGTTGCTTGCTAGGTCAAAATCATATTTCATGCCTGCTAAAGTATAGACACGAAAATTTTTTATTCTATCACTTTTCAATCTCAATTGTAAGGGGAAACTCATCACAATCGATTCAACTTTTTGAGGATCTGTGCCTGGATTGAGGTTAGATGCTGGATCAACAGTATATAAAAATTTCTTTTCACTAAAAATAAGGTTCAACGGGTATCCTCTTAAATCAAGGTGCTTGCTCAATTGTAAGTTGGCCATGATGCCCAAGTGAATTCTGCCTGCATTAACTGATTCAACTGACTTGATGGGATTGTTTGGATTTAGAAAAGAGGAATGATGGGTCAGGTTATAATGAGAAGTATTGTAACCCAACACAATTCCGAAATAATAAAGTTTATCGTCATGGTCCGGTAGGTTAGGTTCAAAAGCTCTTTGTGCAAAAGAACTATTGAACAGGACCAGCAGTAGGCCTAATACAATTATTTTTCTCCCGTATAAATAGTGCATATGCCGAAGCTTAAGGTTTTGATATTGGTTTTTTGGAAGCCGGCTTTTTCTAAGACCGACTGAAAAGCTTTTCCTTCAGGAAACTTTTGGACGGAATCATTTAAATATTGGTAGGCATTTCTGTTTTTTGAAAACAATCCTCCCATTCCTGGTGTAACTACATTCATATATAGTGAATACAGTTGCTTAATCAAGGGGAGTTTTGGCTTTGAAAATTCAAGCACAACCAATGTTCCATTTTTCTTCAGCACGCGAAAAATATCTCCAATACCTTTTTCAAGGTTTTGAAAATTACGGACACCAAAGGAAACGGTTACTGCATCAAAGGTTTCATCAGGAAATTGAATGGATTCACTGTCGCCTGTCTGTAATTCAATTATATCAGTTAAGTTTTCAGCTTTGATTTTTTGTCGGCCAAAAGAAAGCATGCCTTCAGATATATCAATACCGACAATCTTTTTGGGTTGAAGCATTTTTGATGCCATGATGGCCAAGTCAGCCGTACCTGTTGCTACATCCAAAATAGTTTGGGGCTGTTTTGGCTTGAGCAGGCTTAATGCTTTTTTTCTCCAGCTGATATCAATGCCGGCGGATAAAAAACGGTTTAAAAAATCATATTTAGGTGCGATTTGATCGAACATCAAGGCTACCTGTTCTTTTTTTGGTAATTTTGATGAATGATCAGGTACGATCGTATCGTGAGCGAAGTTTCCCATCGGCACAAAAATAATCAAATTCACTGCAAGGGGTCATAAAGGAATTGTAAATCTCAACATGATAATAAGAAAAGCAACATACGTCATAAGTAGTCCGGATACAGCTTCTTGTCCCAAAGCCGATAAACCAGAATACGCCTTCATTGGCAGAAGTAACGTGGGTAAGTCGTCTTTGATTAATATGCTAACCGATATCAAGAATTTAGCCAAGACTTCTGCTACTCCTGGAAAGACGCAGCTAATCAATCATTTTGTGGTCGAAAGTAAAATCGCGGAAAAATCACCTGTCATCAACTGGTATTTAGTCGATTTGCCTGGATATGGATTTGCCAAGGTTTCTGTCAGCCAGCGTAAAAGATGGGAAAAAATGATTGAAAACTACCTGAGAACCAGGGAAAACCTTGTCAATACTTTTGTTTTGGTTGATTCGAGGCACGAGCCTCAGCAAATCGACCTTGAATTTATCAACCAATTAGGAGCCTGGGGAATTCCTTTTTCAATTGTATTTACAAAAGCGGATAAAGAAACGCAGAAAGTAGTAAGTGCGAATGTTAAAGATTTTTCTTCTGCCCTCTTATCTACTTGGGAAGAACTACCTCCCATTTATATAACCAGCGCTGAGAAAAAAACAGGAAAGAAACCTATACTTGCTGCAATCGACAACATGAATGAGTTGTACTTAGAAAGTTCAAAAAAGCAGCAAGGATGAATTTTCCTGCACGAATTCCCAACTGGCTACAATGGGTCTATCCCTCCTTTATTTGGCAAATGCCTGTCAATGAAAAATCACTTTACTTGACATTTGATGATGGTCCACATCCAACCATAACACCGGAAGTACTTGCCATATTATCACGTTATAATGCCAAAGGGACTTTTTTCTGTATTGGCGATAGGGTTAAACGTTATCCTGAAATCTTTCAACAGATTTTGGATCAGGGGCATACAATTGGCAACCATACCCAACACCATATAAATGGATGGAAAACAGCTACAGCTGATTATCTTGCCGAGGTAAATAAAGCGGAGTCATATATTCATTCGAAGTTATTTCGACCGCCATATGGAAGAATCAAGCGTACACAAGCTAAGCTGCTTATCCAAGAAGGTTATAAAATAATCATGTGGACCGTTCTAACTGCAGATTATGATCAAACCCTGACAAAAGAAGCATGTGCCAATAGGGTATTGAAAAATATCAATAACGGTAATATTTACTTATTTCACGACTCTGAAAAAGGAGAGGAGAGAATGTTGTATGCCTTGCCCAGGTTGTTAGAAGCTGCATCGGCCCTGGGTTTTGAATTTAAAAAAATTAAAGAAGTACGCTGATTTCCTTGTTAAAAGGTAGGGCTAAGGTAGAAACCTCGGCCCGTTTTTAATCCGTACCCTATGAAAACTGTTCGAAAGATACTAATCTTTTTATTTTATTTGTTAAAATTTACCCCCATTTCATATGATAGATACCCACAGTCATTTGTACAGTGAAGAATTTAAGACCGATATAGAGGACATTTTACAAAAATCTTATTCAAATGGGATTTCAAAAGTTTACTTACCAGCCATTGATAGTCAATCTCATGGGTTGATGTTAGGGTTAGCAGATAAGCACCCTGAAACCTGTATTCCCATGATGGGGCTGCATCCCTGTTATGTGGATGATCGTTTTGAAGAGGAGCTAAGGATTGTTCGGGAGTGGATCGATAAAAGACCATTTGCGGCCATTGGAGAAATTGGGTTGGATTTTTACCATAGTGTAGAATTCAAGATCCAGCAGGAAAAGGTTTTTCAAATTCAGATTGAGTGGGCTATTGAAAAAGAATTGCCCATTGTGATCCACTCCAGAAGCTCCATGGATGAATGCATTAAAATGATTGCCCAACATGGAAAGGGAAAAGTCAAAGGTATATTTCATTGTTTTGGAGGAGATGAGCGACAAGCAAAAAAGGTGATTGAGTTAGGATTCTATTTAGGTATTGGTGGTGTTGTTACTTATAAGAATGCGGGATTGGCAAAGATTGTTGAGCAGATTTCACTTGACCATTTAGTCTTAGAAACGGATGCTCCATACCTGTCTCCTGTGCCTTTCAGGGGCAAGAGAAATGAGAGTAGTTATTTGGTTCACATTGCCAATAAAATAGCTGAATTAAAAGGGGTTTCGGTGGAAGAAGTTGATGTCACCACGACTGCCAACGCTAAAAAAATCTTTCGCTTCTGAGTGAATACGTTTAATTTTGCACTCCTTCATCAGGAGACTTGTCCGAGTGGTTGAAGGAGCACGCCTGGAAAGTGTGTATACTTCGAAAGGGGTATCGAGGGTTCGAATCCCTCAGTCTCCGCAAAGTCCAAACAACTAAAGTTTGGACTTTTTTTATGCTTGAGTAGCAGCCAAGAATTCTTTAACTTTCACTTATGTCGACATCTATATTAAAGATTCACCCAGCTGATAATGTTATTGTCGCTTTACAACATCTTACAGCTCATACTGAAGTTAATCTAGCCGGAGATGCTTATGTCTTATTAGAGGACATACCAGCTAAACATAAGTTTTATATTGAAAATCTTCAAGAAGGTGCGCCTGTTACCATGTACGGTGTTTTGGTTGGAAAAGTAACAAAGCCAGTCAGGAAAGGTGAGTTAATGTCGACCAATAACCTCAAACATGCAGCTGACCCTTATGCTTATCGTAATCACCAATACAAGTGGTCAGCACCTGATATCCAGAAATGGAAGGATAAAACTTTCATGGGATATCACCGAAAAGATGGGAGTGTTGGCACGGCCAATTATTGGTTGTTTATTCCAACTGTTTTTTGTGAAAACAGAAATCTCGATGTAATTAAAGAAGCCTTATATAATGAATTAGGCTACGCAGTAACCGATAAATATAAAGCGTATACAAAAGCGTTATTAAAAGCTTATCAGGAAGGTAAGTCCTTAGATGAATCATTGGCATTCACTGCTGCAACGCAATCTCCGCGCGTGTTCAAGCATGTTGATGGTATAAAATTTTTAAACCATACCGGAGGTTGTGGTGGTACAAGACAAGATGCTGCAACTTTACAGAACTTGTTGGCTGCCTATGCAGACCATCCTAATGTTGGTGGTATAACCATATTGAGTTTGGGCTGCCAGCATCTTCAACTCAATGAATTGCTGACTACCATTAAAGAGCGAAATCCAAATTTTGATAAACCTGTTTTCAGTTTTGAACAACAGGCTGGTTTAAGTGAAGAAGAAATTATCAAGCAAGCCATCACACAAACATTTAAAGGATTAATTGAACTCAATAAGGAGGAAAGAAAACCCGCTTCTTTATCACATCTAACCATTGGTGTGAAATGTGGTGGTAGTGATGGTTTCAGTGGAATCAGTGCAAATCCTGCAGTTGGGCATTGTGCTGATTTATTAGTTGCACTTGGTGGTAAAGTCTTGTTGGCAGAATTTCCAGAGCTCTGCGGTGCAGAACAAGAGTTGATTGATAGAAGTGTGAACCAAGCAACAGCTGAAAAATTCATACGGTTGATGGAGGAATACAATGCACAAGCTATGCAAGTGGGATCTGGATTTCATATGAATCCATCGCCAGGAAATATCAAAGATGGACTTATAACGGATGCTATTAAAAGTGCAGGGGCATGTAAAAAAGGAGGATTATCTCCTGTGGTTGATGTTTTGGATTATACAGAAAAAGCGAATAAGCCTGGATTGAGTTTGGTGTGTACACCAGGTAATGATGTAGAGGCAACAACAGGTAAAGCAGCATCGGGGGCAACATTAATTTTGTTTACAACTGGATTGGGAACGCCGACAGGCAATCCAGTTTGTCCCACAATTAAATTAGCCACTAATACTGCTCTGGCAAAACGTATGAAGGACATCATTGATATTGATTGTGGTCCAATTATAGCTGGCGAAAAGACAATAGAGGAGATGGGTGAGGAGATATTGGAATATTGCATCAAAGCAGCAAGTGGTCAGATTGTTCCCAAAGCTGTGCAATTGAATCAGGATGATTTTATACCCTGGAAACGGGGAGTTTCTTTATAAAAAAAGGGGTGGTGTACCACCCCTTTTTTGTTATGCGTTTCTGTTGATACAGTTAAGGTCTTCAAATGCAGTTTTCAATCTTGCGATGAAGGTTTCTTCGCCTTTTCTCAACCATACTCTTGGGTCGTAGTACTTTTTATTTGGCTTATCAGCTCCCTCTGGATTACCCAATTGCGCTTGAAGGTAAGCTTCGTTCTTTTTATAGTTGTTGAGTACACCTTCCCAGAATGCCCATTGTAGATCGGTATCAATATTCATTTTGATAGCACCATATGAAATGGCTTCTCTAATTTGGTGTTGTGGTGAACCCGAACCTCCGTGGAATACAAAGAATACAGGCTTATCACCAGTGTTGAAATGTTGTTGGATATAGTCTTGGGAGTTCTTTAAAATTTCAGGACGTAATTGAACATTACCTGGACTATACACCCCGTGTACATTACCAAAAGCTGCAGCAACTGTAAAAAGATCGCCTGTCTGCTTTAATACTTCATAGGCATGAGCCACATGTTGTGGTTGTGTATAGAGTTTATCATTCTCCACATCAGAATTATCTACACCATCTTCTTCACCTCCTGTTACGCCGAGTTCAATTTCAATACCCATGCCGAGTGGAGCCATTCTTTTATAAAACTGTGCAGATGTTTCAATGTTTTCTTCCAATGGTTCTTCACTCAAGTCTAACATGTGAGAGCTGAACAAAGGTTGTCCCTTTTCTTTCTTGTACTGCTCACCAGCATCGATCAATGCGCTGATCCAGGGCAACCATTTTTTTGCTGCATGGTCGGTGTGCAGTACCACAGGAACACCATAATATTTAGCAATATTATGGATATGAAGTGCACCTGAGATAGCACCAGAAATATTGGCTTGTAATTGGTCATTAGGCATGCCTTTACCAGCAATGAATTGCGCACCGCCATTTGAGAATTGCACAATGACTGGTGAATTGACTGCAGCAGCAGCTTCCAGTGTAGCATTGATGGTATCAGTTCCTGTTGTATTGACAGCAGGTAATGCGAATTGATTGTCTTTGGCGTCTTGGTATAGTGCTTTCAGTTCTTCTCCAAATAATACGCCAGCTTTGTATTTGCCCATGTTGGTTGTTTTAAGAAAGGCAAATATCGGAAAAATGAGGGATACTCTACACCCTTTCTGGTGCTTCTATGGGATGAGATTTCCAATCGCGGTCATAAGAAACAAACCAGGAAAGCCAGATGCTCCTGGATAAACGCATAAAAAGTGGTTGCATCAAGATCATTAAGACTGCATTAGTGCCCATCCACCAGAAAAAACGTGTATCATCTAGAGAAAATCCAATAATTACCCACCAGGCAATGAATGTAGCGACACTGAATGCAACAGTTAATGCATAACTAACATAACCAGTTCCATAGTAAAAACCGACCTCAATTTCAGTTACTTGGCCGCAAACGGGACATGTTTCATTCATTTTGGTGATTTCTCCCATTTTGTAGGCATGGGTAGAACAAAAAAGGTTGCCCTCTCTGCAACGAGGACATTTATTGTTGAGTACACTGAATAAATATGTTTTTTTGAGACCCATTTGGTTGTTTTGACAAAGTTATCTTGATTTTCACAATTGCTTTGTGACATTAGTCGCATTACAGCACTTCTATTAATTTTTCCATTTTTACACTTCTTGATCCTTTGATCAGGATTTGGGCATGAACAGGTAAGTTGGTTTTTAACCAATCAACTGCAGTATTTACATCTTCAAAAAACTGAAAAGGGTGGTGCACCTTTGCAAAATCTCCACCAACTAGTACAATGTTTTTTAGTTGATGCTTTTGAAGCAAGCCAATTAATTGCTGATGCTCATCAACCGAATCCTGTCCCAACTCCATCATGCCCCCCAAAAAAAGATATTTGTTGTCGCCTTCCATTTTTGCAAAGTTTTCAATGGCTACCTGCATGCTGCTTGGGTTAGCATTATAGGCATCAAGAATAATGGTATTATCACCTTTTTTGATAAGCTGTGATCTGGCATTATCTGGGAAATAAGATTCAATGGCATTTCTGATATGATCAAAACTAACTCCAAAATAAAGACCTACACAAATTGCCGCTTCTATATTGGCTTTGTTATATTGTCCGACCAATCTTGAAAAAACTTTTTGACAGCTCATTCCTGGTGAGCAAACTTTTATACCCAATAAACTTTCTGTTTCTAAAACAGAGGTTGTAAAACTTCCTTTGAGGTTTCCGTAATATACTTTGTTGGGAACATTGGCAACCATGCTTTCAAGGTAGTTGAGGTCGCTGTTAATAAAAGCAGTTCCATTGCTTGATGATAAGTAATCAAATAATTCGCCTTTGCCTTTCCTAATTCCTTCTACACCTCCAAATCCCTCGAGGTGTGCTTTACCGCAATTGGTGATTAATCCATGAGTAGGTAAAGCAATACGACAATAACTTTCAATTTCTTTTTGGTGATTGGCACCCATTTCAATTATGGCAATCTCAGCGTCTTGTTGAATAGACAGTATAGTTAAGGGGATACCAATATGGTTATTCAAATTCCCTTTAGTGGTATATGTTTTAAAAGTAGTTGAAAGAACAGCATGGATAAGCTCCTTGGTTGTTGTCTTTCCATTGCTGCCTGTTATGGCTAGGAAGGGGATATTAAATTGTTTTCTATGGTGAAGCGCAAGTGCTTGTAAAGTTTGTAATACATCTTCTACTAAAAAAATATGTTCACCTTCAGTGCCAATTGGTTCATCGATGATAACACCAGCCGCACCCATTTTCAGTGCTTGCTCTGCATAAGTATTGCCATTAAAGTTGGGGCCTTTCAACGCAAAAAAAAGGTCGCCTTTCTTTAGTAAGCGGGTATCTGTCTGAACCTGCGGGTATTGTAGATATAATTGATAGATTTTTTCCAGTTGCATGCAGCAAAGATAGGGTCTAAACTGAATGCGATTGAGTGAGATTAAGTCTGATCTTGCTTGTTTCTTCTATTGGCAATTCTATGTCGTCTGTACATAATGATGATTACTGCTATAATACCAAACAGAATGGGGAAAGTCATTTCTTGTTTTGTTTTAACTAAGGTAAATAAAAAACCCCCTGAAGAGGGGGTTTTCAATCTATTGATTTAAGTAATTAATTCTTTCTCGCATTTTGTCTTCTCGCACTGAAATGCATTCCGTTTCTGAATCCATTTCCTTCCTGACTACCAAACCTGTCCATGGCACATCTGAAACCAATGGTAGAAGATGATTGGTCTTCGTCAAGGAAGCGACGGGTACCAGGGCTCAACCAGTATGCGCGATCATCCCAGCTTCCACCTTTGTATACACGTGATTTATCACTTACCAATGTAGTGATGCCATAACCATAACTAACCATTGATGTTGAATCACCATCAGCATAGTTAATTACATTTCCTTTTTGGTAGTTCCTGCGTTTAGCAGCTTCTTCATCTGATACTACAACAGTTTTTACTCTGCCAAGACTATCTCTTTGGTATTCACCATTCTCGTCTTTGTATAGTTTGGTATAAACATTACCACGATAAGGGTTGAAGTCATCTACATCTTTGCTTGACATAGGTCTGTAAACATCGGCTACCCACTCATTCACATTACCTGACATGTTGTAAAGACCGAATCCATTCGGATAGAAAGCAGTGATTTCACCAGGAATGGATGAGTTATCATTTAAACCACCTGCAATACCCATATAATCACCAGTACCACGCTTGAAGTTGGCCATATAGCGACCTTGCCAGCTTCCGAATCTATTATCGCGGACACCATTGATGTTAGTGGACCATGAATAGACTTGTTTGTTCATGATTAACTCTTCGCCACGCTTTCCTTCTCTTGTTTTTACGTTTGGATTCTGGTTGATGTATCCTAAAGCAGCATATTCCCACTCAGCTTCAGTTGGAAGTCTGTAGTCGGGTAATAATATACCATCTTCGATTTTTACATAATTTCTAGGTCTTCCATTCTCATCAACCAAGGCTGCTTTTTTCTGTCTTGCTGGTTGTGCTGAATATAATCCCAATAAGTACGACTTAGTTGTAAAGTTTTCTTCAGCTTGTCCCTGAATTGTTTTCAATTGGTTAGGATTAACCAAACCTCTTTGAACAAGTATCAATTCGTTTACCCTATTTCCTCTCCAGATACAAAAGTCGTTGGCTTGTCTCCAACTTACACCCACTACTGGGTAGTTATTGTATGAAGGATGTCTGAAGTAATTTTCAACAAGCGGTTCGTTAGCAGAAAGTTCACTTCTCCAAACCAAAGTATCAGGCTTCGCAGCATTAATCACAGATTCATACATCGGATCATCAAAAGTTCTTTCAATCCAATGCAGGTATTCACGATAGTGAATGTTTGCAACTTCTGATCTATCGATATAGAAAGAAGATACGGTTACTCTTCTGGGCACATTGTTCCAATCGCCCATCACATCTTCATCAGCTGCTCCCATGGTGAAAGTTCCACCTTGAACAAAAACAAGACCAGGTCCGGTTGCCTGTTCCTGAACTGGAGACTTTTGAAATCCTCCCATGTTTTTATCGTTGTAATTCCATCCAGTTACACTAGAAGTTTCATACTTCTTTTTTGCAAAAGGCAATCCCCCTTTACAGGCACTGAACAAAAGCGCGATAGCTGACAAGTACAAAAGGTTTCTCATGCGTTACACATTTTTATCCTGTTTTCTTAACGGGAAAGTGCTGTGGTTATTGTTTAAGCACTTTTGGGTATAAGAACAAATGTAAGTGTTAAATTAAATCCAATCAATGCTTTACGCCAAGAATTATGTTTACTAAATGCTAAATTTGTTAACAGGCCTTTATGAAACAATGGGTGTTTTTTTTAGCCATTTTAACATTTACCCTACATGCCCAGGGGCAGAGAAACTATGCCTCTTCTTCGGTTTTGTCAACGGGTAAATGGGTAAAGATTAGCACAAATGGCAGGGGTGTATACAAGGTTACTGGCACTTTTTTGAAAAAAGCGGGTTTTTCGGGACCTATCAATACAAGCTCAATCCGCTTGTTTGGAAATGGCGGATCAGTTTTGCCAGAATCGAATAATGAAAAAATAACAGATGATTTAGCGGAGCAACAAATTGATGTTGTGGATGGTGGAGACGGACAATTTGATGCCAATGATTATTTTTTGTTTTATGCTCCAGGTGCAAGTGCCTGGAAGTATAGTAGCAGTATTTTTGAGTTTATAAAAAATCCGTACAGTGATCTTTCGTTTTATTTTATAACTATTGCAGGTCAATCAGACAGAAGGATTCCTGAAAAAGTGATTACCGGAAATACAACGGTTGAAGTTGATAGTTATCTGGAGCTCATGAGGTTTGAGCATGATGTTGTTAATTTTCTCAACAGTGGGAAGGAATGGTATGGTGAATCTTTTGGAAATGGATTTCCATCTTCACGTACTTTTCAAATAGCCAGTGATGGTGTAATACAAGGAACAACGCTTGAATTCACGAGCGAAGTGGTTGGAAGGAGTTTTGAAAATCCTAATAAAATAGCAGTAAACCTTAATGAAAAATTGTTGTTCCAGCACAGTACGCCACCTTCAATTGGTACGCTTTTAGAACCTTTTGCCAATGTAAGTCGACTTTCCTCAACTATAACAACAGAAGCCAATTCAATATCCATCAGGTATGATTTTACTGCGGGCAGTAACAATGCGCAATCTTGGTTAAATTGGTTTGAGGTTAATTTCTACAAGTCATTAAGACAACAAAGCGATACTTTTTTTGCATTTAGAAATCCAGCTATAGTTGGTCCAAATCAAATAGCTGCATTCAAACTGTCATCATCAAATCCAGCATTAACTATTTGGGATGTATCTGAAGCTGGGAATTTATATAAGCTAAAATCAGTGTATTCTACCAATACACATCGGTTTATCGATGATGCAACTGTTCTTCATGAATACGTTTCTTTTGATCCAAAATTGGCCATAGAGCCAGTATTGGTGGGTAATGTGGTAAACCAAAATCTGCATGGAGAAGGTTTTTACGATATGATTATCGTTGCTCACTCCAAAATGATGCAAGAGGCTAAAAGATTAGCACAGTTTAGGCAATCATTTAGTGGTCTTCGTGTTTTGGTGGTTACAGCAGAACAGGTATACAATGAGTTCTCATCTGGAAGTCTTGATCCTGGTGCGATTCGGAATTTTGTAAAGATGTTTTATGATAGGGCGGGAAGTAACTTGGCTAATCGTCCCAAATATTTATTGCTGTTTGGGGGGACCTCCTACAGGTTCAAAGAAAACGAAATCGACAGCAAAAATTTGATTCCTTCTTATCAAAGTGTTTCTTCACTTGATCCGCTTACTTCATATGTGAGCGATGACTTCTTTGGATATCTTGATGATGGGGATGATATCAATACAAATATTCCAGCACCGATGCTGGATATAGCGGTGGGTCGTTTGCCTGTTCGGACAATTACGCAGGCAAAAATTGTTGTCGATAAAATCATTCATTACCAAACAAAATCAGACTTTGGTACTTGGAGAAATGAAGTTACACTGGTAGCGGATGACGAAGATTTTGATCTGCATTTTAATGATGCTGAAGCCCATGCTTCAACTATTCAAGCAGAGCAGGCTGAATGGAATGTGAACAAGATTTATCTTGATGCATTTCAGCAAACTAGTGGAGCAGGTGGGGCGAGATATCCTGAAGTAAATGCCAGTATCAACAAAGGTATAAACAAGGGTACGTTGATATGGAATTACAGTGGACATGGAGGAAATACAAGATTGGCGCAGGAGGCTATTCTTGAAAAAGAGATGTTTAGCGAATGGCAAAATCAAAATAGGTTACCCTTACTTGTAACCGCGACATGTGACTTTGCTCCATTCGATAATCCTGCACAGTTTTCCATTGGAGAAGATGTATTGATGGTCAGAACAAATGGAGCAATTGGATTAATTACTACAACAAGGTTAGTTTTTGCATCCAGCAACAAATTGATCAACAATAATTTTTTGAAGTCGCTTTTAAAAAAACAAACAGATGGGCGTTATCCTACCTTAGGAGAAGCCTTGTTTTCTTCAAAAAATACCACAGTTGCTGCTTCGGGCGATTATATCAATGCAAGAAAATTTGCACTATTGGGCGATCCATCCATGAAGTTACTTATGCCCGAATATCAAGTCAAAACCACACGCATAACCAATACACAAACAGGTAGTATTGTTGATACGATCAATGCGTTAAATAAATATACTTTAGAGGGTGTTGTTACCACGCCAGAAGGAATACTTGCTGGTGATTTTAATGGAAATGTTTTTGTTAGTTTTTTTGATCAAACAACAGCAAACCGAACCCTGGCTAACGATCCACAAAGTAGTGTGAAGGAATTTACAGTATATGATAACTTGGTTTATTTTGGTAAGGCAAGTGTTCAGTCAGGTAAGTTTTCTGTCACTTTTGTTGTACCCAATGATATACGACTTTCTTACGGAACATCACGCATCAGTTATTATGCAGAAGATGGGAAAAAAGATGCTCAGGGTGTTGATGAATCAATTGTTGTAGGTGGGTTTGGCGGTGAAGTTCCGAATGATAATGCAGGTCCAGCTATTCAATTGTTGCTAAATGATGAGCAGTTTAGGAATGGATCGACTGTAAAAGAATCTTCATTATTCATTGCAAAATTAGCTGACCAGTCGGGGATATATCTTGGTCGCTATGGTATAGGACATAACATCCAGATGATAATTGATGGCGATTTTGCCAATGCTCAGGTATTGAATGATTATTTTCAACCTTTATTAGGAGAAAACAAAGTCGGAGAAATTCGTTTACCGCTTCCTGCTCTTTCTGAAGGTCCTCATAAAATTGAGTTAAAGGCCTGGGATGTTTTTAACAACTCGTCTACAGCAAGTATTGATTTTGTAGTGGTCTTTCAAAAACAAATTGAAATTGAAAGGTTCTTTAATTTTCCCAATCCTTTTTCCGCTTCCACTGAATTTTCAGTTCAATTGAATGGGCCTACCGCTGGAGCTTTCTTAACACTGGAAATATTTACAATTGATGGAAAGCAACTTAGAAAAATTAATCAAACAATAAACCAGTCGGGGTTACGTTCTTTGCAAGTAAGTTGGGATGGCAAAGATAGTCGTGGTAATAAACCACAGCCTGGTATTTATTTTGCAAGGCTGGTTTTCAAAACAAAATTGGGTGTGATCAGTACAAAGGTGCAAAAGCTCATCTTACATTAACTTGAAATTCCATAATTTAGCAGAACTAAACTGGTTTATATCGATACAATTCTACCCAATTTCCTTTATTGACCTTAAAACCCTACAATGAAAAGAATTGCAAGAAAACTCTTTACCAGTGTTGTGTTATTTTCCTTTGTCTCTATAGCAGCAGCTCAAACCAGTTCCATCAACGTTGTAACAACAGCAGTCCCCTTTTTAAGGATATCGCCAGATGCAAGAGCAGGTGGTATGGGTGATTTGGGTGTAGCTACAACACCTGATGTTAATTCACAGTTTTATAATGTGGCTAAATATGCTTTTGCGAAAAATCCATCTGGAATTGGAATGACTTATACGCCCTGGTTAAAAGACCTTGGCTTGAATGATGTATACCTTGCTTCATTGGCTGGTTATTATAAATTGGATGAGCAACAAAGTATATCTGGTTCATTACGTTATTTCAGTTTGGGAAATATTCAGTTCACTGATAATTTGGGTAATGACCTCAATGCATTTCGCCCAAGGGAGGTTGCAGTTGATTTGGGATATTCAAGAGTGCTTTCAGATCGGTTGAGCCTAGGTGTTGCAATTAGATACATCAATTCAAATCTGGCAGGCGGACAAGCTATCACAGGGGTCTCTTATAAGCCAGGTAATGCAGTCGCCGGTGATATTGGACTATATTACAATGCACTTGCGGATGATGGAAGTGGCTTAAGTATGGGACTAGCGCTAACTAATCTTGGTTCAAAAATCAGTTATACAAGTGACGCAACGCAAAAAGATTTTATTCCAGCCAATTTCTCATTAGGAGCTGTTTATACCAGTGTCTCTAATGAAGTTAACAAGCTTTCTTTTGGTGTAGATATCCAAAAATTGATGGTACCCACTCCACCACTATTAGGAGACAGTGCTGGTTTAGTGAATTATAGAAGCAAAGGTGTGGTGGGCAGTTGGTTCAGTTCATTTGGAGATGCGCCAGGTGGTTTTTCAGAAGAACTCAAAGAATTTTATTTTTCAGTTGGCGGCGAGTATACGTATGATGAGCAATTTTCTGTGAGAGCCGGTTATTTTTATGAGAACAAAGACAAGGGCAACAGGCAGTATTTTTCTGTAGGTGCTGGCTTTAAATATTCTTCATTAGGCTTTAATTTGTCTTATTTGATTCCGTCAGGTTCTGGTGTTAACCGAAATCCGTTGAGTAATACGATAAGGTTTGGTTTGGTATTTGATTTGGGAGCGACGGAATTTTATTAATACATTAAGTTAACTGATTGTAAGCGGCCTTCGGGCCGTTTTGTTTTTTAGTACATTTATAAAAAATTAAGCATGTCATTTAGAATTGGCTTTGGCATCGATTTTCATCAACTCGTTGAGGGACGTGATCTTTGGATTGGTGGTGTTTTGATACCGCATCACAAAGGAGCAAAAGGGCATAGTGATGCAGATGTATTGTTACATGCAATTTGTGATGCTATGCTTGGTGCATTGGCGCTGGGTGATATTGGATTGCATTTTCCAGATACTGATCCAGCTTACAAGGGTATAGATAGTAAGCTTTTGTTAAAACACACTTACCAACTCGTGACAGCGAAAGGATATCAAGTGGTTAATATTGATAGTTCTTTGTGTCTTGAAGCGCCAAAAATCAAACCATATGTAAAGCAGATGGAAGCTACTATAGCGGCAATTGTTGAAGTAAATGAAGAGGATGTTTCTGTTAAGGCAACCACCACTGAGAAAATGGGATTTGTAGGACGAGAAGAGGGCTTGGTGGCTTATGCGAATGTATTGCTGAGGAAGGTTGAATAATGTATTTTTGCGTATAAAATTTTGCTATTGAAAGTCAAGATCATCAACAATTCCAATAATCCACTCCCAGCTTATGCCACAGCAGGTTCATCTGGGATGGATCTTAGGGCCAATCTTACTGCACCACTAACCTTGGCACCCTTGGAAAGAATGATGGTCCCAACTGGTATTTTTCTTGAAATTCCTCAGGGTTATGAAGCGCAGGTAAGGCCTAGAAGCGGACTTGCCATAAAACAAGGACTGACTTGTTTGAATTCACCAGGTACAATTGATGCAGATTATCGGGGAGAGTTAAAAGTCATACTCATTAATTTATCCGCAGGGCCTCAGATTATTGAGCATGGCGATCGAATAGCACAAATGGTTTTTCAAAAAATTGAGATAGTTGATCTCGAGTTAACCACCACCATAAGCACGACAGAAAGAAATGCGGGAGGCTTTGGTCATACTGGTATTAAATAAGTTATCATGAGGATATTTTTATTGGCAATAGTTCTTGGTGTTTTTATGTTGTCTTGCAGGTCGACAAGAAAAATCACAACTGTTATTGCTAAAAAGGATAGTGCTGTTGTGGTCATTAATCCGGCTGAATCTGATTCTGCGAAATCAGTGAGGGCAACATTTGACAGTATACAACAAAAGCGAATCAATTTTTCTTCTTTTTCGGCAAAGCTAAAGGTGGAATACAGGGATGATAAAAACCGAAGCCTGGATTTCAATGCCTTTTTGAGAATGAAAAAAGATAGCGCTATCTGGGTTTCTATAATTGCTGCCTTAAATATTGAAGCCTATCGTGTAATTATCACTCCAGATAGTGTTACTATCATGGATAAGCTAAATCGTACTATCCAGCGAAAACCACTTTCTTATTTACAAGCCATTACGCAGGTGCCATTTGATTATTCAACACTTGAAGATTTAATTATTGGTAATCCGGTTTACCTCGACAATACTATTGTTTCATATATCGACCAAGGTGAAAAAATTTCACTTGCAACTTTGGGTAATTCTTTTAAGCATTACTTGACTGTTGGCAAAAGTGATTTACAGTTGCTGTTTAGTAAATTAGATGATGTAGATCTTACCAGGAGCAGGACAGCAAGCCTTGCCTATGCTGCTTATTCACCAGTAGGCAGGTTGATGTTCGCAAGTGCCAGAAACATCAGTTTATCTGAGAAAAATAAATTAGATATTTCGCTTGATTTCAAACAAGTAGAATTTGATAAGCCTTTGGCTTTTCCATTCAGTATACCTAAAAATTATAAGGTCATAAATTAACTTTTTATAAGCATCAAATTTTGAATATTTATTGATGAAAAAAATGACAGTGAAGCGTTCTATTTATACTTCCCTTATTGGTTTGTTCTTTGTTGCTTTTGGTTTGACTGTAAGCGGACAAACAAAAGAAGAGCTCGAGAAAAGACGAAGAGAAATTCAGCAAGAAATCGCTTCATTGCAAAGTGCACAATCAGATATATCGAAAGATAAAAAGGCGAGTTTATCTGAATTGAAATTATTAGATAGAAAACTAAGAAGCAGGTATGCTGTAATTGATAACCTGAATGACGAAATGAGGTTAATTGATAATGCTATTTTTAATAACAACAGAGAGATTTATCGTTTGCAAAAACAGCTTGATACCTTAAAACAGCAATATTCAAGAACAATTGAGTATGCGTATAAGAATAGAAGTAATTATGATATGTTGAATTTCATTTTTACAGCTACAAGCTTTAATGATGCAGTGAAGCGTGCGACTTATTTGAAGAGTTATAGAAAGTATAGACACGAACAGGTTGATAATATCAATAGAACCCAAAAGGAAATGAGTGACCGAATTGCCTTGCTTACTCAAAATAAACAAGAGAAGTCGAAGGTGATTGAAGAGCAAAATCAGCAAAAAGAATTATTAGAATCTGAGAAAAAAGAAAAAAATCAATTTGTTACTAAGCTTAAGGCAAGGGAAAAAGAAATTGAAAAAGAAGTTGCTGCAAAGCGAAAAGTAGAAAGGAGTTTGCAAAATTCAATTGCTGCTATTATCAAACGTGAGATAGAGGCAGCAAAAAGAAAAGCGGAAGAAGATGCACGAAAAGCAGCAGCTGCCAACGTAACTGCTCCTGCATCAAAACCAGCTGCAGCTTCAACAGCAGCCGCCGCACCAGTAAGAAAAACAAACGTCTTAGAAAATACACCAGAGGTTACAAAGGTCTCTGTTGGTTTTGAAAACAACCGCGGTAATTTACCTTGGCCTGTTGATAAAGCCACTATTACATCGAGTTTCGGACGTCAACGAATTGAGGGTACTAAAATTGAAGAAGACAATGGCGGTATCACGTTGCAGACAGAAAGTGGTGCAGCAGTGAAAGCAGTATTTGAAGGTGTGGTTACAACTGTATATGATGTTGCAGGTAGTCAAACTGTTACCATCAAACATGGTAAGTATTTTACCACTTATTTCAATATGTCATCAGTTAATGTTTCTAAAGGTGCAAAAGTGACTATGGGGCAAGTAATTGGTCGTGCTGGAGAAAACTTTGATGGAGAAGGAGAGATTGTATTTATGGTCAACGAGGAATTGCGTTTTGTGAATCCAGAATTGTGGCTAAAACGCAAATAAGCTTACTTGCTTAAAACATCTGAATAGAGTTTTTCATATTGCGGGACAATATTCTCTATATCGAAATTATTTGCTTGCTCTCTAGCAGCTTTGCCAAATTGTTTCAGTAATGGCGGGTTAGATAATAGGGTGATTGCATTTCTACTCATGCTTTCTACATCTCCGATCCCACTCAAAAATCCATTTGTACCATGGGTTACAATTTCAGGTAGACCACCTGCGTCTGTTGCTATGACCGGAGATCCTGCAGCCATAGCTTCTAAAGCAGATAGTCCAAAACTTTCGTATTCTGATGGGAGCAGAAAGAGATCAGCAATGGCATAGATATCTTCCATATCCTGTTGTTTTCCAACGAAACGGGTATTTTCAAAAATGCCCAATGATCTGCATAATTCTTCAGCAGCTGGTCGCTCTGGTCCATCCCCAACAAGCAGCAGTTTTGCAGGAATCTCTTTTTGAATTTTGTTAAATGTATAAATCACATCTGCTATCCTCTTGACCTTTCTAAAGTTGGAGGCATGCAATATGATTTTTTCATCATGTGGGGCAATTACTTTTCTAAACGCATCTATTGGTTTCTTTGCAAATCGGTGGGTATCAACAAAATTATGAATCACATGAATGTCTCTGGTGATTGCAAAATTAGATAGTGTTTCTGTCCTTAGGTTATCCGATACTGCGGTAATAGCATCGCTTTGGTTGATAGAAAAAGTAACAACAGGTGCATAGGTTTTATCTCTTCCTACCAATGTAATGTCGGTTCCATGTAGTGTAGTGATAAAAGGAATAGCTCTTCCTTCCTGTGCAAGTATTTGTTTGGCCATGTAAGCTGCAGAGGCGTGGGGAATAGCATAATGTACGTGTAATAAATCGACATGATTATTTCTCACGACATCTACCATAGTACTTGCTAACGCGGTTTCATACGGAGGGAAGTCGAACAATGGGTAGGTAGGTACCCTTACTTCATGAAAAAACAAATTCGCACTGAAGCCTGTTAGTCGAACCGGCTGTTGATAGGTGATGAAGTGAATACCATGTCCTTTATCGGCCAAAGCTTTACCCAATTCTGTGGCCAATACACCACTTCCTCCAAATGTTGGATAGCAAACAATCCCAATGTTCATCTTCATGATATTCTATTAACGAAAGTAACAATAATAAAGTTCAATTGAGTAACTGTGGTATATAGAAAGCCACAAAAAAAATCAGTAGTTTAGTAGGATAACAATCTTTTCGAAGTATGAAAAAAATTGGCTTATTTCTTCTTTCTGTACTTGGGATCACCAGTGTCACTGCACAGGTAAACCTGGACTCATTGGTGATTAAAAAAATATCTGATGATATATTTATGAATGGACAAGCTTATAGCAATCTCCGTTATTTGTGTAAACAAGTTGGTCCCCGTTTATCAGGATCTTCAGGAGCAGCACTCGCTGTAGAGCAAACAGCGAGAATGTTAAGAGAAGCGGGTGCAGATACAGTTTACTTACAACCTTGTATGGTGCCTAAATGGGAGAGAGGTGCAAAGGAAGTAGGTAAAGCAACTTTGAGTAATGGCAAAACCATGACTTTAAATATCGTTGCTTTGGGCATGTCGGTTGGGACTCCAGCCAGTGGGATCACTGCATCAATTGTGGAGGTTAAAAGTTTTGCGGAACTCGAAGCGTTGGGTGCAGACCAAGTAAAGGGTAAAATTGTGTTTTATAATTTCCGGATGGATCCTCGACATATTAATACATTCAGGGCATATGGTGAGGCGGGTGTTTATCGTTCTCAGGGTCCATCAAGAGCAGCAGCTTTAGGTGCTATTGGCGTGATAGTAAGAACACTATCGCCTGTGATAGACGACAACCCTCATACCGGAGCTACCCGATATGAAGAAGGAAAGCCAAAAATTCCTGCAGTAGCTATTAGTACTTTGGGTGCTGAAGAATTAAGCAAGGCAATTGCGGCTAAGCAAGTGAAACAAGTATACATCAAAACAAATTGTCGTCAACTAGATGATGTGCTTTCTTATAATGTTATAGGTGAAATAAAAGGGACAACATTTCCAGATGAAATTATTACAGTTGGTGGGCATTTGGATAGCTGGGATTTAGCAGAAGGAGCTCATGATGATGGAACAGGATGTGTGCAAAGCATTGAAGTGTTACGTGCATTGAAAGCCGTAGGCGGCCAACCCAAAAGAACCGTTCGCGCTGTCATGTTCATGAATGAGGAAAACGGACTAAGAGGTGGAACCAAATATGCTGAGATTGCTAAGAATGAAGGGAAAAAATTTATAATGGCCATGGAAAGTGATGCGGGTGGCTTCACGCCTCGTGGATTTGGCTTTACCGCTAATAGCTTGCAAAAAGAAAAATTAATGAACTGGAAGCCTTTGTTTCATCCTTATGGTGCGCTTGAATTTAATGAAGGAGGAGGTGGTGCTGATATTGGTCCCTTGCGTGGTTTAGGTACAGCGTTGATTGGGTTGAATCCGGACTCACAGCGTTATATGGATTTACACCACGCCAAGACAGACGTGTTTGAAGCGGTAAGTGAAAGAGAATTGAACCTGGGGACTGTCGTAATGACTGCCATGGTCTATCTGGTAGCACAATATGGTTTGTAAAAGTTAATTGATTAATTACCAATTAAAAAAATAGCAGGTTGTTTGGGAATGTCCACAACCTGCTTTTTCCATTTAGTTATAGTTTGTGTTTTTATCCACTCTTCAGCCGATGTAATATGGTAGGCAATACAGAGTTTTGTATCCTGTTGTAAAGTATTAATGAGTGATTGAAACAATTGGCTATTCCGATAAGGTGTTTCAATAAATACCATCGTGCAATTGTCTGATTTGCTTTTCCTTTCTAATTCTTTTATTTTTTTATCTCTTTCGGTAGATGCAATGGGTAAGTAGCCGACAAATTGAAAATGCTGGCCATTTAAGCCACTTGCCATGAGTGCTAGTAAAATAGAATTGGGTCCTGTTATTGGGTTAACCCTATAGCCTCCATCTTGTGCTATGCTGATGAGTTGTTGTCCTGGATCAGCAATACCCGGACAACCAGATTCGCTTACAATGCCAATTGTTTTACCCTCTTCTAGATATTGTTTAAACTCTTTTGAAAAATTAGCTTCTTCATTTCCGATTTCAAACCAAACTCTTGCATCAATATCAAAAGCTTTGTCTATTTTTTTAAATGCCCTTCTGGCTGTCCTAATGTTTTCTGCAAAGAAAGCATCACATAAATTAATCCTGTCTTTTATGAGATGTGGTAAATGGTCAAAGCCATCTTCAGCAAGTGGTATAGGTATTAGGTGAACTTCTCCTTTTTTTGCTTCCATTGAATTAAATTAGGTTTTGCTCTTTTACTTCCTGCATGCTGATAGTGGCTGCAATAACTGCATAGGCTGGTGCCAGCACCCATCCCACCAAAATGATGCTGTGCATGAGGTAAAATATCATTCCGTTTCCAATGGCTAAGCCTTTGTGTCTTCCAATGAAATCAATACTTGTTTCCATTTTCATTTTATTTCGCTCGCAGGAATAATCCAACATCGAAAATCCATAATAATAGCACTCAATTAGAACTGCTATAAATGGAGCAATCCAGCCAATAAAAGGAATTAACGAAAGGAATATGATGGTAAAAACATAAACTGATTGCCAGATCGTATTTCTTACTGCCATTCTTATTCCTCTTGCAACGTCTAAGAAGTATTGTTTGAATCTGAAATCAAATGCCTTATTCTCTATGATGGATGCTGTTCGTTCACTCAAGTACGAAAATATGGGAGAGCCAATAATCAGCCAGATGTATTTAAATAAAGAAAAATAAAGCAGCATCAATAAAAGCCAAAGCATAATACCTCCAACCGCAAAAAGAAAACCAATCCAGCTGCTTTCTAATTTATTTAACCAGCCTTGTAATCCTGTTTCAATGGTTAACCACTCAATGGCTGCATTGGCCGATTTAGAAAAGAAATACATGCTCACTGCAAATAGGATAGCATAAACAATGCCTGGAATGATAATCCATTTCCATAATTTATGCTTTCGTATAAAACGATGCGCTTCAAAATAAGATTGAATCGATATGATAATTTCTTTGAGCAAGTGCTTTGGTTGAGTTCGGCAAAATACACAAATGATTTATCTTCACCCAAATTGTTCTATTGGAAAAAGTCGTCAATAACAAGTGGAAGCCAATGCTGGCCTTATTAAGCGGACCATTGTTGTTTGCTTTCGCACTGCTTTTTAATCCTTTTGGTCTAGATGATCAGGCTAATAAAGTGTTAGCAGTTGCTTTTCTGATGATTGCATGGTGGATTGCTGAAGCACTTCCCATGCCTGCTGTTGCATTGCTTCCATTGGTGTTATTTCCATTTATGGGTATTGCTAAAATTAGTGAGGCAGCTGCACCCTATGCCAATGAAGTAGTGTTTTTATTTATGGGTGGATTTATGATTGGCCTGGGTATTGAAAAATGGAATCTACATAAAAGAATTGCACTTTCAATAGTTCAGTTTACCGGGACAAATGGAAACAGAATTATTCTCGGATTTATATTAGCAACTGGTGTGATTAGCATGTGGTTGAGTAATACCGCTACAACGATGATGATGCTACCAATTGCAGCTTCTGTTATTTCAGTAGTAGTTTCAAAAAATGAAAATAATCCTCACCTACGGCATTTTGCAGTTTGTATGATGCTAGCGATTGCTTATGCAGCAAATTTTGGGGGCATTGCAACAATTATTGGCACACCACCCAATGTTGCCTATGCATCATTTGTAAGTAAGCAATTGAATAATGATATTTCTTTTTCAGCATGGATGTTGATTGGTTTACCTGTTTCAATATGCTTATTGTTTTCTCTCTATTTTGTTTTAATCAAACTTTTTCCAAGTAAGATTGATTCAAATGAAGAAATGAAATTGCTCATAAAAGATGAATTGGCTGCGTTAGGTCCTATGACTATTCCCGAAAAAAGAGTACTGTACATATTTCTGACTACTGCTGCTTTATGGATATTTAGAGACTTGATTAACAAGTTAGACTTGGTTAAATTGGATGATAACATGATAGCTGTCTTTGGTGGTTTGCTCATGTTCATAGTACCTGCTGGGAAAGGAGTAAAGCAAAATGAAAGGATTTTGGTCTGGTCTGATACCTCTAGAATGGCTTGGGGAATCTTGTTATTGTTTGGTGGTGGAATCACTTTGGCGGCTGCATTGGAAAAAGTGGGACTGATAAAAATACTGGGGAATTGGTTAGCTGGATTTTCAGGAAGCTCAGTTGTTATTTTGGCTATTGCTATTACCGTTATTTCCTTATTCATCAGCGAGGTGATGAGTAATGTGGCACAGGTGATAGTTTTTGCTCCTGTGGTTACTGGTATTGCTACTGCTACAGCCGTTGATCCTTACATGTTGGGCATTCCAATGACACTAGCTGCTAGTTGTGCATCAATGATGCCTATGGGAACACCACCCAATGCCATTGTTTTTTCATCGGGTCATTTAAAAATGAATGAAATGATGAAAGCTGGATTGGTCATGAACCTGATAAGTATAATTTTGATCATACTATCTGGCCTATTCTTAGTGCCATTTGCAATAAAATATTTGTGATGCAGTACTAAGCTTGTGACTTATCACCGTAGGCTAAATCACCCGCATCTCCTAGTCCTGGTACTATGTACCCCTTAGCAGTAAGTTCCTCATCAATAGCGCCACACCATATTTTTACATGAGGCTCATGCCTTCTCAAGAAATCGATTCCTTCTGTGCATGCAATTACACATGCCACATGAATTTCTTTAATATGGCCTTCTCTTCTCAAATGTTCAATTGTTTTTACAAGCGATGCACCGGTAGCCAGCATAGGATCGCAAAGAATAAGTGTTCTGTCCTCTAATGAAGGGGATGCTAAATATTCAAGACTTATTTCAAAACTTCCATCGCGATGATGTTTTCTATATGCAGCGATAAATGCATTATCCGCTTTATCGAAATAGTTCAACATGCCAATGTGCAGTGGCAAGCCTGCTCGCAATATCGTTGCTAAAACGGGTTGTTGTTCAAGTACTTTAGATTTTGAAATACCCAGTGGGGTGGTAGTGTCTGTTTCTTTCCATGGTAAATTCTTGCTGATTTCATACGCGATGACTTCTCCTATTCTTTCGATATTTCTTCTGAACCTCATTTTATCGCCTTGAATGGCTACATCTCTCATTTCGGAAATCCAATTGCTGACAAGTGAGTGCTTTTCGCTTAAGTTTATGACCATACAATGCTTAATTTCGGGTATTGAACAAAATTAAACATAATCTATGTTATATCGGGTGATTGGTGTCATGAGCGGCAGTTCTCTTGATGGCTTGGATGTCGTATTTGTTGAGTTAGAAGAAAAAGGAGGAAAATGGTCCTTTTCAATTCATGCCACAGCTTGCTATGCATACAGCGATGAATGGAGCAAGAAGTTAAGGTCAGGTCGGGATTTAAGTGCCATTGAATTTGTAGAACTGGATGCGGCTTATGGTCATTTTTTAGGGGAGCAACTTAACAGATTTATTGCTGAAAAGGGACTTGATTATAAAGTAGGATTAATTGCTTCACACGGGCACACGCTGTTTCATGCCCCAGGTAAATATTCGGTGCAGATTGGACATGGTGCTGCTATTGCAGCAGAAACCAGCTTACCCGTGGTTTCAGATTTGCGGTCGCTTGATGTAGCTTTAGGTGGGCAAGGAGCGCCGATTGTGCCGATGGGCGAACAGTTGCTTTTTCCTGAATTCAATTATTTTCTCAACATTGGGGGCATCGCAAATATTTCTCTAAAGGGAACAGATTTTTATGATGCTTTCGATGTTTGTCCAGCTAATCGTATGCTCAATTTATTAGCAGGTGAAAAAGGATTATCATTTGATAAAGATGGTGCTTTAGCAGCGGATGGCCGAATTAATGAAGCATTACTAGAGCTATTGAATCAGCTTGACTATTATGCATTGGCTTATCCTAAGTCGCTTTCCAATGAGTTTGGGACAGAAGTTGTTTATCCGATGCTAAAATCAAGTGGATGTTCTATAGAAGATCAATTAGCAACCTATACCGAACATATTGCGTTGCAGATTAGTAAGGCTTTAGAACAAATTGTTTTGAAAAGAGGGTCATCGGGCGTAAAAGAAAAGATGCTTGTAACCGGGGGTGGCGCACACAATGCTTATTTGATATCCAGAATCAGTCAGCACCTTTTACCCTATGAAGTTGAAGTTGTGTTACCTGAAAAGGAAATAATTGATTATAAGGAAGCTTTAGTTATGGCTTTACTGGGGGTTTTGAGGTGGAGAGAGGAGGAAACAGTATTTAGTTCAGTAACTGGTGCTAAGCGTGGTAGTAGCGGTGGTGCTTTTTGGATGGGACAACATTAAAAAGAAAAGCCCCGAAAATTACGGGGCTTTTGTATGGTTGGTTATTTATAACCCCATTTATTCATGATAGCAAGGTCCTCTTTCACACACTCTAATGGTGTTTTCCCTTGATAGGATTCTTGTTCAATAATGAAGTGTTTTGTGCCCCATTTTCTACCGAGATCAATTACTTCTTTTACAGGAACAATACCAACTCCAAGTATGGTTGACTCATATTTCTCATGTCCGGATTTTGAAGCAACTTCATCTTTAACGTGCATAGATTCAAAACGTCCAGGATATTTTTGCATGATATCCAAAGCTTTTGCGCCACCATTGATCATGTTGCCAATATCCAGCTGTTGCATAACTAATTTTGGATCTGTTTCACCAAGAATAATATCAAATAATGTTCTATCGCCCAACTTTTCGCTGAATTCAAAGTCGTGGTTATGATAGCCAAATTTCATTCCGTATTTCTGGCAAAGTTCACCAGATTTATTGAAAATCTCCATCATCCCTTTTAAGGCATTGAGGTCTTTTCTTACTGTTTCTTCCATCCAGGGACTTATTACGAACATTTGTCCAACTGCTGCTGCATCTTCAACTGTATGTTTCCATGCATCAGTAAAATCTTTCTTCGATGCATCCCAATGTTTAGATGTCATCACTGTATGTCCACTTGGCATAGTCATGCCAAGGTCATTTAATAATTTCTTGAATTCACTTGCAGTCCAGCCATAGAATTTCCTGTTAACATAATTAGCATGTTCGACATGCTTGTATCCCATTTTTGACAATTGTTGCAAGGTGCCTAAGGGGTCCTTACCCATATCATCTCTAATCGAATAAAGCTGAATACCTGTGAGTTCACCTTTTTTTGCTGCAGCAAACAGGTCACTACTAAAAAATGTTGCACCAGCGGCAATAAATGCGCTGTTGCGAATAAAATTTCTTCTTGTTTGGTTCATATGGCTGTTTTTTAAATTACCTGTTCAGTAATTTACAACAATCTTTCGAAAATTGAAGCTGTCAATTAGCTGAATTCTCAATATCCTACTAATTGATTAACAGCACATGTGAGCTTATAAATAGGGAGCAGTTCTACTTTCTTTGACTTTTTTTAGTTTATCTGGAGGGCCTGCAAATACCAGTTCGCCGCCATGTTCACCAGCTTCCGGACCAAGTTCGATAATCCAGTCGGCCGATTTGATTACATCTGTATTGTGTTCAATCACCAATATCGAATGCCCTTGTTCAATTAATGCATTAAAAGATGCCAGTAGTTTTTTAATATCATTAAAGTGTAAGCCGGTTGTTGGTTCATCAAAGATGAATAAGATTTTATCAGTATTGTTTTTACCTCTTCCCAAGAAGCTGGCCAGTTTTACCCTTTGGGCTTCACCTCCAGAAAGTGTGCCGCTCGATTGTCCAAGTTTTACATAACCTAGTCCTACGTCCGACAAAGGTTTAAGTTTAGAAGCGATATCTTTTTCTTCATTGAAGAACTGAATGGCTTCATCGACGGAAAGTTCAAGGGTGTCAAAAATGTTCTTGCCTTTATATTGCACTTCCAGCACTTCGTCCTTGAATTTTTTTCCGTTGCAGCTTTCACAAATTAGGCGAACATCAGCAAGAAACTGCATTTCTACTACTTGTTCTCCCTCACCTTTGCAGGTATCACAGCGTCCCCCATCTACATTAAAAGAGAAATGTTTAGGTTGATAGCCCCTGATTTTACTCAATGGTTGAGAAGAAAAAAGATCACGTACACTATCCCATGCTTTTATGTAAGTAACAGGATTGCTTCTGGAAGATTTACCAATTGGGTTTTGGTCAACCATTTCCACTTGTTTGATGGCATCAAGTGCTCCGCAGATCTGGCTGTGTAAACCTGGGCGGTCGCCTATTCCGGTAATGTGTTTAGTAAGTGCTGGGTAAAGTATTTTTTTGACCAAGGTTGTTTTTCCGCTTCCGCTCACACCACAAACAACGGTAAAAATACCAAGGGGGAAATCCACATCAACTGATTTCAAATTATTTTCAGTTGCTCCTTTAATTGAAATAAATGATTTACTGGTTCTGACTTTTTCAGGCGCATCAATTGTTAACTCTCCATTTAGGTATTTGGCTGTCAGGCTTTTTTTCGATTTTATCAATGTTTTGTAATCGCCCTCAGCAACTACTTCACCACCCAAATGACTGGCAAGTGGTCCCATGTCTATGATATGATCTGCTTCACGCATCATCATTTCATCATGTTCCACCACTACAACCGTATTGCCAAGATCTCGTAAATTTTTCAAGACTTTAATCAGCCTTTCTGTGTCTCTGCTATGAAGACCAATAGATGGTTCATCAAGAATGTATAAGGAGTTGGTAAGATTACTTCCTAAACAACGGGTAAGCTGAATACGTTGACTCTCTCCACCACTTAAACTGTTTGCCAATCGATCTAATGAAAGATAGCCAAGTCCAACATCTAACATGGTTGCTAAACGCTGATTGATTTCTAGTAGAACGCGTTTTGCAATGGATGTTTCGTGTGGGTTAAGTGAAAGTTGTTCAAACCAGACTGCAAGGTCTTTGACAGGCATTTTACAGAGTTCTCCAATATGGTTGCCATTGATTTTTACATAAAGTGCTTCTTTTCTTAACCTGTATCCTTCGCAACTGGTGCAAGTGGTTCTGCCTCTGTACCTGGATAACAATACACGGAATTGAACTTTGTAGAGGTTTTCTTCTACTTCTTTAAAAAAGTCGTTTATCCCATATGTCTTTTTGTAACCTTTCCACAGTACTTCTTTTTGTGCAGCAGTTAACTCTCCATATGGACGATGAATCGGGAAGTCTAGTTCTTTTGCACCTTTAATAAATTGGTCTTTCCACCAGCTCAGTTTCTCACCCTTCCAGGGTGCTACTGCGCCTTCATATATACTGAGTCGGTGGTTGGGAATAACCAAATCAGGATCTATACCAAGAATTTGAGAATATCCTTCGCAAGTGGGACAAGCTCCGTAGGGATTGTTAAACGAGAATAGATTAGGAACAGGTTCTTCAAACTGCATCCCATCTAATTCAAAGAGGTTTGAGAATTTCTTAGGTTGATCATTGTTCTTTTTAAGGAAAAGATTGCCTTCTCCTTCATAAAAAGCCAGTGATAATGAGTCTACAATTCTGTTTTCCTCATCTTCATCAAAATCTTTCGCTAAAAATCTGTCAATTAATAAATAATCTCTATCAGTAGGCTTCCATTTTTTTTCTTCCAGCAACGCTTCAATTTGTGCAATTTCAAGTGTATCACTATTGATTAACCTGGAGAATCCTTTTTGCATGAGAATATTTAATTCTTCATGTGGGTTTCTATTAGCATGCGTTTTGAATTTACAAAGCAGATAAAGCTTATCACCTGCTTTTGCTTTTTTCATGAAGGCCAATACATCTTGTATGTCTTGTTTTTTTACTTCTTCCCCTGATATAGGCGAATACGTTTTACCAATTCTTGCAAACAACAGTCTGAGGTAATCATATATTTCTGTCATGCTGCCTACAGTAGAACGTGGAGTTCTTGTTACTACTTTTTGTTCAATGGCAACAGCAGGACATAAACCAGCAATATGATCAACATCAGGCTTATCCATACGCATTAAAAACTGTCTTGCATATGCACTTAAACTCTCTGCATAGCGTCTTTGACCCTCTGCAAACAGCGTATCGATGGTCAAAGATGATTTTCCGCTACCGGAAACTCCCGTAACGACAGTGAGTTTTCCCCTAGGTATTTTTACGAATACGTTCCGTAAGTTGTGCACGCGGGCACCTTGTATAAATATCGGCTCATTTTTATCAGCATTTTTTGCTGATCCTTTCTTTTCCTTTACTGGTGCGGGTTTCGACATATTGTACTGCAAATATAGCTTGTAAATGGGATACGTAGATCTACGAACGTGTTAACAATGCTTTGACATTTTAACGCTTACAGCGCTTACAAAAATTTACGTAATCACGAAAAATTGATGCTTTAAAATTTTGCCCACCTCACGATAATTCTAGTTTTGACATGTGATATCGCAATAACGACGTCACAAAAAAAATCCAATCCATTCTAAAAAACCATTTTATGAGATCCAATTCAAACCTAACTGATCAACAACTGATTCAGCTTTTTGTTAACGGTGATTCTAGTGCCCTAGAAGATCTGATCAACAGACACAAAGACAGAATTTTCACTTCTATTGTTATCTTACTAAAAGACAAGAGCCTTGCAGAAGATATCTTCCAGGAAGTCTTTATCAAGATTATTGACACTTTAAGAAGTGGAAGCTATACTGATGAAGGTAAATTCTTGCCTTGGGCATTAAGAATTGCACATAATATGTGTGTGGATCATTTCAGGAAGGTAAAAAGGACTCCTGTTGTCAACCATAATAGTGACAACTATGATATTTTCGAAACCATCAATTTGTCAGAAGAAGGCGCTGAAGGCAAAATTATGAAGTCTCAAAGCCATGAGCGTGTAAGACAAATGTTGGATATGCTTCCTCAAGATCAAAGAGAGGTGATTGTAATGAGGCATTTTGCTAACCTCAGCTTCAAAGAAATTGCAGACAAAACAAATTGCAGCATCAATACTGCCTTGGGCAGAATGCGTTACGGATTAATCAACCTTAGAAAACTAATGGTTGAGCAGCACGTAGCACTCTAAAATAGGAATGGTTTTCTCATAAATAGGAAATTGGGACCAGCAATGGTCCCTTTTTTATTGCTTAGACTTTTCAAAAGCATCCAATCCGCACTTTAACCAGGCCGCATATTCAGTGGCGTTGGGAACATATCCCACAGGAGCGGTTAGCAATTGTTCATTTGGAGACATTGCCACATACCAGGGTTGAGAGCTGGCATTGAAGTTTTCTGTTTGAAACAAACTCCATTTAGTACCCACTGTGTTTATGGTCACTTTTGCGCCTGACTTGGTCGAGTATACTTGTTGCTGTTCGATGGGAAGCGCTTCTTTATCGTCTACATACAATGAAACCAGAATATATTTTTCCATCAGCTCCTGAACTTCGGGCTTAGTCCAAACATTTTCCTCCATTTTTCTGCAATTCACGCATGCCCATCCAGTAAAGTCAATTAAAAGGGGTTTGTTTAATTTTTTAGCCAATGCCAATGCTTCATCATAATCCTTGATGGGTTCATCACAATTGACAGGATGTTCATAGATACTATAACAAACAGGAGGTGGAAAACCACTCACCAGACTGATGTTGGCTAGTTTGCTATTGGTTAAACCTGGAGTGATATATAGCGTAAAAGCTAACACAGCAAATGCAAAGGCCTTTCTTGGCCAACCGATTTTTTCACCTTTTGAATCATGAGGAAACCTAATCCAGCCCATGAGATAAAGGAATAATCCCAAGAAAATGATGATCCAGATACCAAAGAATACCTCTCTTTTGATAAGCGACCAATGCGCAACCAAATCTGCATTTGACAAGAATTTTAAGGCAAGTGCAAGTTCAATGAAGCCAAGCACCACCTTAACCATATTTAACCAGCTTCCGCTTTTTGGAAGGGAATTTAACCATTGTGGAAAGAGCGCAAATAATGCGAAAGGCAATCCAAGTGCTACTCCAAATCCTGCTAAGCCAGCTGTCAGTGGCCAAGCTCCTTCTGTAGCTGTTCCTACAAGTAGGGTGCCCAAGATTGGACCAGTACATGAAAAGGATACGATTGCAAGTGTCAGTGCCATAAAAAATACGCCTGCAAGTCCTGAACCTTGTTTTGCATTGGTAGAATTTGCCAAGCTTCCTGGCAAGGTGATCTCATAGTACCCAAAGAAAGAAATAGCAAAAAAGATGAATATAGCGAAGAAGGCCACATTCAAATAAATATTGGTTGAAATTTCATTGTAAATGGCTGGGTTAACATTTCCCACCAAGTGAAAAGGAATACTAAATGAGACGTAAATCAAGAAAATAAATAGTCCGTATGTTATAGCCAAGCGTTTACCTTTCTTTTTATTGTCGCTGTGCTTGGTAAAAAATGAAACTGTCAATGGCACCATGGGAAACACACAAGGGGTAAGCAATGCAAACAACCCTCCCAGAAATCCCAGTAAAAAGATTTTCATGATGCCACTATCCTCCTTACTTGTTCCGCCTGTTCCACAATCTTCTAAAGGTTTACTGATGTCTAGTCCATCTATAAGAATTTTACTGGTTGAAGCAATACCCCCTTCAAGCGCGATATCAAAAGCAACAGTTTCTCCTGGGAAGAAGGCGTCTGCTTTTCCGTAAGAAAAAACCAGTGAGGTTTGTAGTTGAGCTGGAACAATTGCCGGAAAAGCAATTTCTGCGGTAAATTCAGTGGGACCATTAAAAACTTCAAAGGTCTTGCCTTCAAATATGGTGCTTTTTGTTTCTATCCCCTTTTTTGAAGATTGGAGTGATTGAATGATTTGAATTGCACTATCAGGCAAGATCAATTCACCTGATTTAAGTCCTTCAAAGTCGATATTTGGTGCATAGATTTCCCAAGCATTGGTATTGTCTGTGGTAAACTTGAGTAGGTATTTTTTTTCTCCTGTTTTGATCGCAGTAGCCTGCCATGTAACAGAACTGGTTGTATCCTGTGCAAACAAGCTACTTGCACATCCAAGGATGAGCAAAATGCTCAATAGGTAAATTTTTTTCATATTGAAGGACTAGCCTCCAATGGCAATTTTAAACGGGACTTCTGAAGGCGGTAGGCAAACTTCATCATTGCAAACCATGAATGCGATTTTGCCGTTTAAATTTGTCTTGGCGGCGGTTTTTGTATTGACTAATTGTGTAAATGTCACCGTTTTTTCAAAGAAATTCACTTTGCCACCCCAAACTTCTTCCACCTTAGTTATTTTCTTTCCTTTTTCTAAAGGCTTACCTTGAAAAGTCAGTAGTGGATTTGGAGAAAAAGTAATGGTTGTTGGAATAGGTCCTTCTACTCCCGCGTTTATGGCATAGAGGTGGAAATCACCATTGATATTGGCAGTCATGCTCACCTCATATTTTTTGTCAGCTATTTTTTTTGCAGTAAACTCCCATTTTACTTGTTTCGCAGAACCCATTTGTGAAAATGCTGGCGCGCTCAACCCAATTAACAAAAGCAGAAAGGAGAATATTTTTTTCATGAGAGAGATTTTATGCAAGAACAGCTTGCTTTACATGTGCTAAAAACAAAGAATTAAATATTGTTTTACCGTCAGTATTACCTAGTTTTTCTGAACAGGCTCTTTCCGGATGTGGCATCATGCCAAATACATTTCGTGTGCTATTGCATATACCGGCAATGTTGTGCAAGGTGCCATTTGGGTTAGCAGCGGAAGTAATATTTCCTGCTTCATCACAATACTTATAAATAATTTGATTGTTTGCTATCAGATCATTCAATGTTTTTTCATCTGCAAAGTATCTTCCTTCACCATGGGCAATGGGTATCTTTAGTGCTTTCCCTTCGCTACCAATGATGTGTACATTTTTGCAAATGAATTGTTGGTTGCTATTTTTCAATAATGCTCCTGGGAGTAATCCTGCTTCGCATAAAATTTGAAATCCGTTACAAACGCCTAAGACCTTTCCTCCCCGGTTGGCAAACTCAATAGTAGCTTGCATCATAGGACTAAACCTTGCGATTGCTCCACAACGGAGATAGTCGCCATAGGAGAATCCTCCAGGTAAAACGATACAATCGTCTGTTGAAAATGCTGACAAATCATTGTCTTTATGCCAAAGTTCTATTACTTCTTGTCCAAGATCATCTCTCAGCGCGCCAATCATATCTCTGTCGCAATTGGATCCTGGAAAAACTACTACACCAAATTTCATTGTGGTCTATTTGGTACAAAGTTAAAACCTTTATCTGAATGACTTGGCTTTGAGGGTAAAATTACCTCAGCAAAGCGATAACTATTAACAGAAAAAAAAGCAGGTTGGGGATAAAGTCTTTTTTGAAGGATAAAAATATTGGAGCAATTAAAAAACTAGCTGGAGTGAGCATGAACATGATTTCTTTGCCCAAAACACCCAATTTTACCGCTAGTATGCCAAAAATGAAAATTATCAAGATAAAAACAATAAGATAGGTCTTTCTGTTTTGGATGACCATTTTACCAATTGAGGGGCTATACATCCATAAGCCAATCAACGCAAGGGATATAATTAATACAATTTTTGTCCACGTAATGGGTGTATAAATAGGAATGTTAAAGACGAAGCCATAATCTGAAAAAAACTGTTTCAGGTTTAGTTGGTCGTTTAGGTATTCCCAGGAAAGTAAAAAGTAAAGTGGCATTATAAATCCAAGTGTGCAAACAAGCCATTCTCTAGCAGAGGCAGGGCGCATGATAAAGAGTGCAGTTATCACCCATAGGTAGATTGTCCAGTACCCAGTGTTTAATGCCGCCAATGAACCAGCTACAAATCCTGCAGCAATAAGATTATTGCTGGGTTTTTCTTGTTTGTATATAACAATCATCAACTTTATAAGGATAAGGAGTAAGCCACTGATTAAAATAAAGAATGTGTTAATTCTGTATGGCATCAATGCCTGAATGAGCAAAAACGTCATTGCAGGGATAAACCCTGGCTTTTCCATGAGGCGGTGATCAACTACAATTTTATTTAGAAAAAGACTTTCGATGAGTAATAAATTGATATTGACGATACTCAACCCACCACTTTGTTCATGCAAAGGAAATACATATTGCTCTATGTATTTGTATAACAATGCAGAATTATTTCCTTCCGGTAATGCACCAATAAAAGCCCTCCATTCTGGCAGGGTGGCCAGTGCAACTAAAAAGATTATTGCAATAGGATTATTATGCTTGAATAAGGTAATCAACTGTTTTAGAATTCTATTTTTGCAAAGCAAATATAGTTTTTGTAAACACAAGGAATAACGATTTGTCTGAGGCCAATTTGTTTACCAAACTTTGGCATAAAATCATATTCTCTGTCCAAATTTTTTAAAGTGGGTTGTCTTTTTACTTTACCCTCAGCATCTAAGGTTGCTGAACTAAGCATCAGTTCTCTTTTTTCTCTTTGGTTGAACAGAAAACGGACTTCATTACCAGTATTGAATAATTGATAGGAAATAAAGGCATCGGAATTATCGTCATACTGACTTTTCCTGATGGTATTGCTCCACCTTAATGATCCATCAGCATTGAAGAAAAAAATCATAATGTTTTCGGAAACATACCGCACGAGATTATTCTGAGGCCCAAATCTGTTGAAAGGGTCATACCAGCCCCAGCCATACATTCTAGTTATAGGGTAATTGTAATAGAGATCGTAGGGCGACATAAATGGGGAAAATCCACCATAGAGATAGTCCCACCTGTTCCAGGCACTATTTCTTGACGATGAATAGTAAAGTTCAGCTGCAACCGCAAAACTGCCATCTTGTAAAGGCAGCACATTTCTTATGAAATAATCATTAAAGGCTGTTTTAATTGAACCATTTTCTCCTTTTGCATCCAGTCGAAGACTATCATTAAATTCAAACGCAGTTTCAGTGGTTAGCTTTTTTGATTTCTTGTCCCAAATAGCTGCATATATTCCTTCTATATTCCCTTTTCTCTGTTGATAAAATAAAGAAGTTAGGATGAGCCTCTTGTTGTTGTTGTCAATTTTCAATTTTACTTCATCCAGTGTCATGTTTTTCAATACCACAGGAATTTTGGTGATGGTGTCGCTATTGGCTTCTTTATAAATCAATTCAACTTTATTGATATAATCTCTGTTTCCCGCACGTGAAGCCCTGCCAAAGACAAAGTCGCCATCATTGTCAACCAGAAACTCGGTGAATAATCCTTCTCTGTCCTGGTTGTTAAGATCAAAGCTGGTTTTCTTGATCAACTCCATTTGGTTGTTATACAGCAGGGAGCTAATTTGAAAATTTTTATCATTTACTCTTTTGATTTTGAAGATGACAATCTTTTTTTTGTCGTCACTGGTTATCATTGAGTAAACTTTGTTATCTGAATTGCCGCCAATATGTGAGGTGTCGAGATCAACTGGGTCAGTCATGAGTTTTCCTTCCTGGTTGATTTTAACCATAGAGTAAGTCACCACGTTTCTTCTTTGGTGTTGGTAAATCATATACGCGAAATCACCATAGGAGACAAAATCAACGGAATAAACTTTTTCAGGCATGAAATCAAGTTTGATTCTGTTCTTGATTTGCATGTCATTATCATAAACACTTATATCATGTCTGTTTCTGTTGTTTTTATAGATATTGATGTTGTTGCCCATTCTGCCTATGATTTCAAAATTCATTTCCTTGAAATCTTCACGATCTACTAGTGAGTAATCAATTTTCTGTGCAATGGCAGAAAATGAGGTTATATATAGAAAAACAACAAAAAATAATTGTTTCATGCGGATTGGCTTTCTGTCTAAAATTACTTCAGTTTGATCAAACTATTTTTTAAAACAAACTTAAATTCCCTATACCTTTGTTTCGCCTTAGGGTAATTCAAATAAAAGCAAAGTGGGTAAACAGCTTAACAAAGTAACTGCAGCAGGCTTGCTGATCGCTTTGGGGATAATTTACGGTGATATCGGTACTTCCCCTCTCTACGTATTCAGTGCAATAGTTAATGGTCGTGTTATTTCCGAAGAATTGATTCTTGGAGGTATCTCTTGTATCATCTGGACATTAACCCTGCAAACCACTGTTAAATATGTGATACTAACTTTACAGGCAGATAATAAAGGGGAGGGTGGAATATTTTCCCTTTATACACTTGTTAGAAGAAGAAGAAAGTGGCTCGTTATTCCGGCAATGATTGGTGGTGCAGCATTGCTTTCTGAAGGTATCATAACTCCTCCTATTTCTGTGACATCTGCAGTAGAGGGTCTAACTCAGTTACCTGCGCTCGCTGACATTACTGAGATGCAGATTGTCTATATAGTACTTTGCATCATTGCTGTATTGTTTTTCATGCAGCAATTTGGTACTGCATCAATTGGAAAAATGTTTGGTCCCGTTATGTTTACCTGGTTCGGCATGCTGGCAGTGTTGGGTGCGGTAAATATTTTTAAAGACTTTACTGTTTTCAAGGCTTTTAATCCTGTTTATGCTATACAATTACTTGTGAAATATCCTGGAGGATTTTGGCTTTTGGGAGCGGTATTTCTTTGTACAACAGGTGCTGAAGCACTTTACTCAGATCTTGGACATTGTGGCAGAAAAAATATTCGGATCACTTGGGTTTGGGTCAAAACAAGTTTGATCTTAAATTATTTAGGTCAGGGTGCCTATTTGTTGCAAATGAAAGGAAAAATATTTGCGAACTCTACACTGATGAAAAATGCTTCCTTTCTGGAGGCAAACCCAGATGCGGAGTTACTGCGTAATCCATTCTTTGCAGTAATGCCGAATTCTTTTTTATTGGTTGGTATTATTATTGCAACAGCAGCTGCAGTTGTTGCGAGTCAGGCAATGATAAGTGGTTCTTTCACTTTGATTAGTGTGGCGATGCGTTTGAACCTCTGGCCTAAGTTTAAAATTGTATATCCAACTGAGGAAAGAGGCCAATTATTTATACCAGCAATTAATGCCTTGCTATTTGTTGGATGTTGTTTAATCGTTCTTTACTTTAAAAATTCTGGTAGCATGGAAGCTGCATACGGTTTAGCCATCACGCTCTGTATGTTCGCAACCTCCATTCTTTTTGCCAATTATTTGGTTTTGCATAGGGTCAAATCATTTTTTATTTACCTCTATTTGACCGTATATATTACTATAGAATCAAGTTTTCTTATTGCCAATCTTGAAAAATTCCCTCATGGTGGTTTTGCTACATTGGTAGTTGGTGGTATTTTCTTTCTTATCATGTATGTATGGCATAAATCAAGAAAAATCAAAAATCGTTACGTTGAGTTTGCAAGATTGGATAATTACTTACCTGTGTTACAAGAGCTGAGTAACGACCAGACGATCAATAAATATGCTACTCACCTGGTGTATCTAAGTAGTGCCAATAATTTTAAGGAAATTGAATACAAAATCATCCATTCAATTTTAAATAAAAAGCCAAAGAGAGCTGATATCTATTGGTTTGTGCATGTGGATACCTTAGACGACCCTTATACTTGTGAATATGAAGTACAAACCATTATACCTAATGAAGTCATTAGGGTAGAATTCAGGTTAGGATTCAGGCAACAGCCGAAAATTAATGTTATGTTCCGCAAGGTGGTTGAAGATATGGTGGCCAACAAAGAAGTGAACATTACTTCACGGTACGAGAGTTTAGCACGTAACAATATTGCTGGTGATTTCGAATTCATTGTTATGGAAAAATTCCTCAGCCAGGATAATGAATTACCTTTCTTTGAGCGTCTTGTCATGAAGCTTTATTTCTGGCTCAAAGAAATTTCATTGTCAGAAGAAAAGGGCTTTGGTCTGGATGCAAGTAATGTTACCGTGGAGAAGTTTCCACTTGTGGTTGCTCCTATTAAGAGCCTGAAACTAAAACGAATATTACGAGAAGAAGAGTAATAAAAAAGGGCCGCATTTGCGGCCCTTTTCGTTCATGAACTATATTATCAGCGCTTTTCTTTTGTTAAGGCAGCTGTTACTTTCTCTTCAAATTGCGAATTGATTTCTGCTGCTTTTTTCTCAGCATCGTTTACTCTTTTTGTCAGTGTTTTGATGCTTTCTAATTGCAAGTTACTTGGACCAGCTTCGTTGAAACAGATTGCCAGATATACCTGTGTGATGTCTTCTCTCAATCTTGATTCATCTGCAAAAATAGAAGTTTGCTTGGTAGGTAATAATTCCGCACGGAGCGTTTCCAATGCTGTCAGGTAGTCGTTACCCAATTTAAGCGACTTCTTGTTTTTCAATTTTGAAACCTTGTCTTTGTACATCTTTTGCTTTTCGCTGATGCCTGAAACGATAGTAGCAAGTTTCAAATGCAGGTTGTACAAGTCCATTG
>VFQT010000324.1_pt1 | contig 72040 bp, 67 predicted proteins | sample 3512381 | NCBI WGS metagenome assembly VFQT01 (sample SAMN10412376, study PRJNA504923) | tailings metagenome | isolation source: Relicate 2 Philex TSF3 active mining site | place: Philippines: Tuba, Benguet | collected 2017-08-29
TGGCGGCGGAGGTGATGGTGATGCCGCGCTCCTGCTCCTGCTCCATCCAGTCCATCGTGGCGGCGCCCTCGTGGACCTCGCCGATGCGGTGGGTGCGACCGGTGTAGTAGAGGATGCGCTCGGTCGTGGTGGTCTTGCCCGCGTCGATGTGGGCCATGATCCCGATGTTCCGGGTGCGCTCGAGCGGAACCTTCTTCGCCTCAGACACTGAATCTCACCTGTCCGTCACGTATGGCACGGGAGATTTTCCCCCGCGTCGTCTCTGATGAATGCAAGCCGAACCCCGCCCGGGATGGACGGGGAACGGGGGCTACCAGCGGTAGTGCGCGAAGGCCTTGTTGGCCTGGGCCATGCGGTAGAGGTCGTCCTTGCGCTTGAACGCGCCACCCTGCGAGCCGAGGGCGTCGAGCAGCTCGTTGGCGAGCCGCTCGCTCATCTGCTTCTCGCGGCGCTGCCGCGAGAACAGGACGATCCAGCGGATGGCGAGGGTGCGGCCGCGGCGCGGCGGCACCTCGATGGGCACCTGGTAGGTGGCGCCACCCACGCGCCGGCTCTTGACCTCGAGCACGGGCGTGACGTTGCGGATGGCCTCCTCCATCACCTGGACCGGGTCGCGGCCCGTGCGCTCGCGGATGCGCTCGAGGGCGTCATACACGGTGCGCTCGGCCACGGACTTCTTGCCGTCGAGGAGGACCTTGTTGATGAGCTGCGTCACGACGACGTTGTCGTAGACGGGGTCCGGGATGAGCGGACGGCGGGTGATTGCTGCGCGGCGGGGCATGTGCCTACTTCGGGGTCTTGGCGCCGTACTTGGAACGCGCCTGCTTGCGGTCGGACACGCCGGCGGTGTCGAGGGCGGCGCGGATGACCTTGTACCGGACGCCCGGGAGGTCCTTCACGCGGCCACCACGCACCAGCACAACGGAGTGCTCCTGAAGGTTGTGGCCCTCGCCGGGGATGTAGCTCGTGACCTCCATCCCGTTGGTGAGCCGCACACGCGCGACCTTGCGCAGTGCCGAGTTCGGCTTCTTCGGGGTGGTGGTGTAGACCCTGGTGCACACCCCGCGCTTCTGCGGCGCGCCGCGAAGGGCGGGCGTGGAGGTCTTGGTCGCCTTGGGCTTGCGGCCCTTGCGGACCATCTGGTTGATCGTAGGCACGAGCCTCTTCCGGACTGTGGACGTGGAACACCGGCCCACCCCTCGGGGCGAGCGGTCCGGGACCGTATCACGGGGAATCAGGCGGGCCAACACCGCTCGGGCAGGCGCCGGTGACGGCCAGCGCGAGGGCGGAGGCCAGCAGGGCCACGAGCGCGGCCAGCGCCAGCGCCACGGCCCCCGGCGTGACCACCGGACCGAGCACCGGGTAGAACGTGAACCCCGCCGCCCCCGAGGCGATGGCCCACGCCACCACGGGCACCAGCAGCACGGCCAGCGCCAGCACGGTCCACTCCCCCGCGTCGCGCCGGCGCTCGGGCAGGCGGGTGCGGCGGCCCTCGCCGTAGCCGCGCGCCGCCATGGCCTCGGCGGCGTCCAGTCCGCGCTCCAGCGCCGATCCCACCAGGGGCAGGGCCAGTGGCGCGGCGGCCCGCGCGCGCCGCAGGCGGGGCCCGGTGGTGAGCGCCACGCCGCGCAGCCGTGCGGTCTCGGAGATGGCGCGGGCGTCGCGGCGCATGGTGGGCACCAGCCGCGCCGCCAGGGCCGTCACCAGCGCCGACTTGGGCGCCACGCGCCCGAGGCCCGCCAGCATCCGGTCGGGGTCGGCCCAGGCGAATATGGCGGCGGCGAGGGCGATGGTGGCCACCACGCGTGCCGCGGCGGTGGCGCCCTGCACCACGGCCTCGGCCGTGATCTCGCCGTTGAGCGGGGGCGGCACGGGGATGGAGAACAGCACCAGGTCGCCCTGCGCGGTGAGCAACGGCGTGAGCACGAACACCGCCACGGCCGAGATGACCGCCCCCACCAGCACGAGCCGCCCGGGATGGCCCGGCGCGGCGCGCAGCAGCACGATCGCCCCCACGGCCAGCGCGGCCAGCACCAGGGGCTGGTCGGTGGTGAAGGCCAGCACGCCGGCCACCACGGCCAGCAGCACCACTGGCAGGGGCGCCCGATCCCCCGAGACGGGGCCCATCAGGTGGTGGGCTCGGTGCTCTCCAGCACCAGGTCGGCGTCGGTGCGGATGGAGGCGAAGCCATCCAGCTTGGTGGCCAGCTTCCAGCGGACGGGCATGTCCAGGTCGGGCGACCACCACATCATGTCGTCGCGGAAGCCCTCGATGGGCCCGGTGACGGTGCCCTTCTTGTCGATGAGGACCACGGGCACGGGCTGCCCGCCCACCTCCACGGTGGTGGCCCGCACCACGCGGGCGCGGGTGACCACCCGCACCTCGTCCAGCCGGTAGCGCTCCACCCAGGCATCGCCGGGCTCCATGGAGCGCGGGTACGCGAGGGCAGGTGGCACCAGGACCTGGCGGTCATCACGGCCGATGCCCGCCACCTTCACGGTGGTGACGCGCTCCACCACGTACGTGCCCCGTGGCCGCACCTGCAGGCGCGAGGCCTCCACGTGCTCCTCGCTGAGCACCAGCGTGCGCCAGAAGCCGCCGGGGGCAGGCCGCACCACCACGCGCGCCGTTGCCGGCAGGCGGCGGTCCACCGTGATCGGACCGGTGCCCACGGTCTCATCACCCGTGGCGCGGTAGTTCCACACCCCGGCGCGCGGCCCGCCGGGAGCCACCCGCCGGGCGTCGTCGCCGCCGCCGAACTCCTGCTGGGCCTGCTGCTCGGACACCGGCGTGCTGCTCTGCGCCTGCGACCACCACCACGCGCCCGCGCCGATGAGCACCAGCACGGCGACGAGGGGGACGAGGAATGCGGGACGGGCCAGTCGGGACATCTCCGGGTGATGCTACGACAGCCCCGCCACCGGGGCAGGAGACCGGTCGCACGCGTCGACGGGGCCATCCCGAAACGGGCATTTCCCACGGGTGCGCGGGGGGTGCCTAGCGTGCCCGGCCCATGAGCCCACGCCTCCTCACCACGCCGTGCCCCTGCGTGGCCTGCGGCCATCGCCGCGAGGCCCGACGCCACGCGCGCGGCCGTGCCGCATGGATCGGCATGATCGGCCTGCTGGCGTGCTCGATCCCGCTTGCCGCGGCGCTCCCCGACGACACGGCGGCCACCATCCCCGTGCCCACGAGCCCCGTCACCATGACGGTGCCGCGCGAGCCCGTGCTGGTGCCCGACACCGTGCGGGTGACGGGCGAGCAGGCGGGCGCCATCATCAACTGGCGGCGAAGCCGCGCCGGCGGATCGCCCAACGGCGGCCACCTGGCGGGCGGCGTTCGGCTGCCGGCGTCGGGCACCGGCTACTACACCTACGATCCGCGCACCCAGAGCGAGCCCGGTGGCCTGCAGACGCGCTGGGGCACCGCCCGGCTGGTGCGCGAGATGGTGGACCTGGGGCGCTGGTGGGCGGCCACTCACCCGGGTGCCGGGCCCATCGGCATCGGCGACCTGGCGCGCCCGGGCGGCGGCAGCATCGACGGGCACGCATCGCACCAGAACGGGCTCGACGTGGACATCCGCCTCCCCCGCCGCGACCGGGTTCGTGGCCCGGCCAACCCGTCCAACTACGACCGGGCCCTCACCCAGGACATCGTGGATCGCCTGGTGGCGCGCGGGGCGTCGCTGATCCTCATCGGGCACTCGCTCGACCTGCGGGGGCCGGCGGGCGTGGTGGTGCGCTGGCCCAACCACGACGACCACCTCCACGTGCGCTTCCCGGGCTGACGCCCGCCCCCGGCCGCCGGTAGGGTAGGCCCATGCCCTCCCCCGACCTGCTGAGCCCCGCCAGCACCTTCGGCGAGATCTTCCCGGTGGTGGATGCCTTCCAGGAGCGCATCCGCTCCACGGGCCTCGGCACCGTGTGGATGACCCTGGTGGCGTTCCTGGTGACCTTCGTGATCACCCGCACCATCACGCACATGATCAAGGCGGGCAAGGGCCCGTTCCGCGACATGTCGGTGGGCGGCACGCACCTGCACCACCTGGTGCCGGGGATCTTCCTGCTGCTCATCAGCGGGGTCATCGGCATCGCCATCGACTGGCAGCCGGGCGGCGTGGCCGGGCTGATCGTGCCGGCCATGTTCGGCATCGGCGCCGCGCTGACCCTCGATGAGTTCGCGCTGTGGCTCACGCTCAAGGACGTGTACTGGGAGCAGGAGGGGCGGCGCTCGGTGGACGCGGTCATCACCCTGGCCGCCGTGCTGGGGCTCATCGCCCTGGGCGTGCCGTTCTGGCACGACGTGTGGGTGGACGCCAACGTCACCGGCAGCTGGCTCATCGCCCTCTGGCACCTGCTGGCCGTCCTCTTCGCCGTCACCTGCTTCCTCAAGGGCAAGTGGACCCTCGGCGCGCTGGGCCTGCTGGTGTGGGTGTTCGCGTTCGTCGGCGCCGTGCGCCTGGCGCGGCCCAGCTCGTGGTGGGCGCGGCGCGTGTACGGCGAGCGCGCGCAGGCGCGGGCGGATGCCCGCTACCCGGAGGACCGCCGCATGCCCATGTGGTTCTGGCAGCGCAGGAAGAAGGGCGCCGCCGGAACCTGATCCCGGCGGCGCCCTTCGCGCCCTGCATATGCCTGCCTGCCGCTACTCGGCGGCGTCGTCCGCGGCCTCGGGGACCGGGTCGGGCTCGGGCTCGAACGAGTAGGTGCCGCTGGCGTCCACCAGCCCCACCAGGTCGTCCACGTCCTCCTCCACCAGCGAGAAGGGCTCGTCCAGGTCGAACTCCAGCAGGGCGGGAGCGCGCCGCACCGGCTCGATCTCCAGCTGGCGGTACCTGCGAAGGCCCGTGGCCGCCGGGATGAGCTTGCCGATGATGACGTTCTCCTTGAGGCCCCGGAGGTGGTCCACCTTGCCCTCCAGCGCGGCGTCGGTGAGCACCTTGGTGGTCTCCTGGAAGGAGGCCGCCGACAGGAACGACTCGGTGGCCAGCGACGCCTTGGTGATGCCCAGGATGAGCGGCACGTAGCGCGCCATGGCCGAGTCGAGCAGCTCCTCGGTCTCCTCGGCGGTGCGCTTGACCTTCTTGCGGCTGCGCTGAAGCTTGTCGGCCGCCGCCAGGCGCACGCGCTGGTTCTCGCGGAAGAGGACCGGCTTGTCCACCAGCTGGCCGGGCAGGAAGTTGGTGTCGCCGGGCTCCTCGATGCGCACCTTGCGCAGCATCTGCCGGACGATCACCTCGATGTGCTTGTCGTTGATCTCCACGCCCTGCGAGCGGTAGACGTCCTGCACCTGGGCCACCAGGTAGCCCTCGGTCTTGGTGGCGCGGTCGCCCACGCCCCAGCCGGGACCCGTCACATGCACGCCGTCACGCACGTGCATGCCCTCGTGGATGGGCGGTGCCGGGCGGTCGGCGGGCACGCGCAGGTGGCGCGTCTGCACGCCGTCCTCGCCCGAGACCTCCACCTTGATGGCCCGCACGCCCTTCTCGGTGCGACCGGGGATGACCGAGGCCACCGTGCCGGTGATGCCCAGGTCGATGCCCGACTGCGCCTCGAGGATGTCGCTGGGGAAGGCCGACCCGTCGGTGAGCAGGTCGCCCGCCTCCACCCAGGCACCATCCTCCAGGTCGCGGCGGATCTGCGTGCGCTTGAGCACCTGGTAGGTGACCGGCGCGCGCACCGGCTCCTTCTTGCGCCCCACCTCGATGGTGACGGGCGACTCGAGGTGGATGATGGCCCCGCCGGGGCGGGACTCGTCGTCCTCGATGCGGATCCAGCCGTCGTGCGCCGCCACGTGGGCCAGCGCCTTGGGCTTGCGGGCCTCGAACAGCTCCACGATTCGCGGGAGGCCCTGCGTGATGTCCGCGCCGGCCACTCCGCCGGTGTGGAACGTGCGCATGGTCAGCTGCGTGCCGGGCTCGCCGATTGACTGCGCCGCGATGATGCCCACGGCGTCACCGGGCTCGCACATCTCGCCCGAGGCCAGGTTGCGGCCGTAGCAGTGCGTGCACACGCCCACGGCGCTGCGGCACTTGAGCGGCGACCGCACCATGATGGATGCCTTGAGGTGACGCGTGCCCAGGTCGGTGATCTGCTGCATGAGGGCGCTGTCGATCTCGACCGAGCGGAAGGCGTCCACGGCCTCGTCGTCATCGTCCTTGGGCGCGTCGCCCCGGAGGTCGGCGATGACCTCCCCGGTGGCGGCGTCCACCACCGGGCCGATGATCACGCGGCCGAGGAGCGACGGGTTGGTGTGCCCGTCGCGCACCACCGCGGCCTCGATGCCCTCGGTGGTGCCGCAGTCGCGCTCGCGCACGATGACGTCCTGCGACACGTCCACCAGGCGGCGGGTGAGGTAGCCCGAGTCCGCCGTCTTGAGGGCGGTGTCGGCCAGGCCCTTTCGCGCGCCGTGGGTGGAGATGAAGTACTCCAGGACCGAGAGCCCCTCCATGAAGTTGCTCTTGATCGGGCGCTCGATGATCTCGCCCTTCGGGTTGGCCATGCAGCCACGCATGCCCGCCAGCTGGCGGATCTGCTTGAACGAGCCACGGGCCCCCGAGTTGGCCATCATGAAGATGGGGTTGAGGCGGTACAGGTGGTCCTGCATGGCCTCGGCGACCTCGTCGGTGGCCTCGTCCCACAGGTTCACCACGCGCTCGTGGCGTTCCTCGGCCGTCATGAGGCCCTCCGAGAAGAAGTCCTCGAAGCGCTGCACCTCGGCGTCGTACTTGGCCAGGATGTCGGCCTTCTCCGGCGGGATGACCACGTCGTTCTTGGAGATGGTGATGCCCGACTGGCTGGCGAAGCGGAAGCCCAGCGCCTTGAAGGTGTCGAGCATCATCGAGACGGTGGTGGCGCCGTACAGGTCCACCAGCTCCTCGATGAACTCACCCAGCTCGCGCTTGGTGAACACGCGGTTCTGCCACGGGTACGGGTGCGGGTCCTCCACGTGGTCCAGCAGCTCGTCCAGCTGAACGCGCAGCTCGTGGTTGAACAGCACGCGGCCGGCGGTGGTGACCAGGCGCCCGGCGGCGTGGTCCGCCACGGGGCGCACCTCCACCAGGTCCTGCAGCGCCACCGTGCCGTGGTCGAGCGCGCCCAGCACCTCGTCGTCGCTGCGGAACGCGCGCGGCGGGGCCTGGGGGGCCTCCTTGAAGGGGTCGGCCACCCAGTCGGTGACGCCCTCGATGCGGGCCTCGTGGCCCTTGGGGATGACGAACCGGCGGCCCTCGGAATCCCAGAGGTCGATGACCTCGATGGCGCGGCCGTTGCCCGACTCGCCCTTCTCCCGCACGTACACCGTGGGGCAGTAGGTGAGGTAGTACAGGCCCAGGATCATGTCCTGGCTGGGCACCGTGATGGGGCGCCCGTGGGCCGGCGACAGGATGTTGTTGGCCGACAGCATGAGGATGCGGGCCTCGGACTGCGCCTCCACCGACAGCGGGAGGTGCACGGCCATCTGGTCGCCGTCGAAGTCGGCGTTGAAGGCGGTGCACACCAGCGGGTGCAGCTGGATGGCCTTGCCCTCCACCAGCACCGGCTCGAAGGCCTGGATGCCCAGGCGGTGCAGGGTGGGCGCGCGGTTGAGCAGCACGGGGTGCTCGGCGATGACCTCCTCGAGCACGTCCCACACCTCGGGGATCATCGAGTCGACCATCTTCTTGGCCGCCTTGATGTTCTGCACCTGCTTGCGCTCCACCAGGCGGCTCATGATGAACGGCTTGAACAGCTCGAGCGCCATGAGCTTGGGGAGGCCGCACTGGTACAGCCGGAGCTCGGGGCCGGCCACGATGACCGAGCGGCCCGAGTAGTCCACGCGCTTGCCCAGGAGGTTCTGGCGGAAGCGGCCCTGCTTGCCCTTGAGCATGTCCGACAGCGACTTGAGCGGGCGGTTGCCCGGGCCGGTCACCGCGCGACCGCGGCGGCCGTTGTCGAACAGGGCGTCCACGGCCTCCTGCAGCATGCGCTTCTCGTTGTTCACGATGATCTCGGGCGCGCCGAGGTCGAGCAGTCGCTTCAGGCGGTTGTTGCGGTTGATGACGCGGCGGTACAGGTCATTGAGGTCCGACGTGGCGAACCGGCCGCCGTCCAGCTGCACCATGGGGCGCAGCTCCGGCGGGATGACCGGCACGGCCTCGAGGATCATCCACTCCGGGCGGTTGTCCGAGTGGATGAACGCCGAGCACACGCGCAGGCGCTTGAGGGCGCGGGCGTGGCGCTGGCCACGGGAGGTGCGGATGACCTCGCGCAGGTTCTCGGCCTCCTTCTCGAGGTCGAAGTCCTCGAGCAGCTGGCGGATGGCCTGCGCGCCCATGCCGCCCTCGAAGTACTCGCCGAAGCCGAACGGCGACGCGAACCGGTCGCGCATCTCGCGGAACAGCTGGTCGTCGTTGATGACGTCGCGGGGCGAGATGTCCTTGAACTTGGCCCAGGCCTCCTGCAGGCGCTCCACCGACTCCTCGGTGTATCGCTCGTCGTCGCGGATGAGCGCGTCGGTCTCCTTGCGCAGCTCCGACTCGATCGACTTGCGCTCGGCGTCGCTGAGCTCCTTGGGCACCGGCGGGGCGTCGGGGTTCTCGGGGTCGCGGGTGGTGGCGATGTCCTCCACCCAGAACTCGTCCTCGACGTCGAAGCCCTTGTCGTCGCCCTCACGCAGCCAGTTGACGCGGCGCTCCAGGCGCTCGCGCAGCTCCTGGCTGCGGATGTCGCGCTCCTGCACGTAGCCCTGCACGGCCTCGTCCACCTGCTCCTGCAGGGTCCCCAGGTCGGCGTCGCGCTTCTCGGTGTCCACCGCGGTGACGATGGAGGCCGCGAAGTACAGGACCTTCTCGAGCTCCTTGGGGGCCAGGTCGAGGATGTACCCGATGCGGCTGGGCACGCCCTTGAAGAACCAGATGTGGCTGACCGGGGCGGCCAGGTCGATGTGGCCCATGCGCTCGCGGCGCACCTTGGCCCGGGTGACCTCCACGCCGCAGCGCTCGCAGATGATGCCCTTGTAGCGCACGCGCTTGTACTTGCCGCAGTAGCACTCCCAGTCCTTGGTGGGACCAAAGATCTTCTCGCAGAAGAGCCCGTCCTTCTCGGGCTTGAGCGTGCGGTAGTTGATGGTCTCGGGCTTGGTGACCTCGCCCGAGGACCACTGGCGGATCTGCTTCGACGAGGCGAGGCCGATCTTGATGGAGTCGAAGTTGTTGATGTCGATCACTTGCCGTCCTCCGCGTCGCCCTGGTCGTCGCCGGCGTCACCGCCGCCCGCCGCCACCTTCTCGGCCTCCTTGGCCTCCTGTGCCTCCCGCTCGAGTTCCTCCTCGATGGGAAGCGGCGCGCCGGAGAGGTCGATGCCCAGCTCCTCGGCCGCGCGCAGCAGCTCGTCGTCCTCGCGGGCGGCGGTGTCCACCCCGGACTCGCCCTCGATGCGAACGTCGAGCGCCAGGCTCTGCATCTCCTTCAGCAGCACCTTGAAGCTCTCGGGGATGGAGGGCTCCTGGATGTTCTCGCCCTTCACGATGGCCTCGTAGGCCTTCACGCGGCCCACGGTGTCGTCGCTCTTGATGGTGAGCATCTCCTGGAGGGTGTACGCGGCGCCGTATGCCTCCAGCGCCCACACCTCCATCTCGCCGAAGCGCTGGCCGCCGAACTGCGCCTTGCCGCCCAGCGGCTGCTGGGTGACCAGGGAGTACGGGCCGGTGGAACGGGCGTGGATCTTGTCGTCCACCAGGTGCAGCAGCTTGAGCATGTACATGTAGCCCACGGTGACCTTGCCGTCGTACGGCTCGCCCGTGCGCCCGTTGTACAGGCGGAACTTGCCGCTGGCGCGGCGTCCCTCGATCTCGGACGGGTTCACGCGGAGCTCGATGGGCTCGTCGGCGTGGGCCTGCGCCCACTCCGCCAGCACGCTGTCCACGTCCTCCGGCGATGCGCCGTTGAACACCGGGGTGGCCACGAAGGTGCGCGACGTCTTGCCGTCCGCGCCCTTGCGCCAGCCGGTGGCCGCGGCCCACCCCATGTGGGTCTCGAGGATCTGGCCGATGTTCATGCGGCTGGGCACGCCCAGCGGGTTGAGGATCATGTCGATGGGCGTGCCGTCCTCCAGGAACGGCATGTCCTCCTCGGGCACGATCTTCGAGATGACGCCCTTGTTGCCGTGGCGGCCGGCCAGCTTGTCGCCCTCGGCGATCTTGCGGCGCTTGGCCACGTACACGCGCACCAGCTCGTTGACGCCGGCCGGGAGGTCGTCGCCGTCCTCGCGGCTGAACGTCTTGACGTCGATGACCTTGCCGCCCTCGCCGTGGGGAACCTTGAGCGAGGTGTCGCGCACCTCGCCGGCCTTCTCCTTGAAGATGGCGCGGATGAGCTTCTCCTCGGCGGTGAGCTCGGTCTCGCCCTTCGGCGTGACCTTGCCCACCAGCAGGTCGCCCGACGACACCTCGGCGCCGATGCGCACCACCCCGCGCTCGTCCAGGTCGGCAAGCGACTCCTCGGAGCGGTTGGGGATGTCGCGGGTGATCTCCTCGGCGCCCAGCTTGGTGGTGCGGGCGTCGATCTCGTACTCCTCGATGTGGATGGACGACAGCACGTCGTCCTTCACGAGGCGGTGCGAGACGATGATGGCGTCCTCGAAGTTGTAGCCCTCCCAGGACATGAAGGCCACGAGCATGTTCTTGCCCAGGGCGAGCTCGCCCTGGTCGGTGGACGAGCCGTCGGCCAGCACCTGGCCGGCCTCCACCTTGTCGCCCATCCCGACGATGGGCTTCTGGTGGATGAGCGTGCCCTGGTTGCTGCGCACGAACTTCTCGAGGTCGTACTCGTCGTGCTCGCCGCCGCGCACCTCGATGATGATGCGGGTGGCGTCCACGGCGCGCACGGTGCCGGCCCGGCGGGCCACCACCACGTCACCGGTGTCCACCGCGGCGCGGTGCTCCATGCCCGTGCCCACCAGCGGGGCCTCGCTCACCATGAGCGGCACGGCCTGGCGCTGCATGTTGGCGCCCATGAGCGCGCGGTTGGCGTCGTTGTGCTCCAGGAACGGGATGAGGGCGGTGGCCACCGACACGATCTGGTCGGGGGACACGTCCATGTACTCCACGTCCTTGGCGCTCACCAGGACCGGCTGGCCGTTGCGGCGGCACAGCACCTCGTCGCCCAGCAGCTTGCCGGACTTGTCCACCTCGGCGCTGGCCTGGGCGATGATCTTGTTCTCCTCCTGGGTGGCGTCGAGCCACACGATCTCCCAGTCGGAGCCGTCCTTCTGCAGCTTGCCGCCCTTCACCACGCGGTACGGGGTCTGGATGAACCCGAACTCGTTGACGGTGGCGTGTGCCGAGAGCGACCCGATGAGGCCGATGTTCGGGCCCTCCGGGGTCTCGATGGGGCACATGCGCCCGTAGTGGGTGGGGTGCACGTCGCGCACCTCGATGGGGGCGCGCTCGCGGGTGAGCCCGCCTGCGCCCAGCGCCGACAGGCGGCGCCGGTGGGTGAGCCCGGCCAGCGAGTTGGTCTGGTCCATGAACTGCGACAGCTGCGACGAGCCGAAGAACTCCTTCAGCGCGGCCACCACCGGACGGATGTTGATGATGGTCTGCGGCGTGATGGTGTCGGGGTCCTCGGTGCTCATGCGCTCGCGGACCACGCGCTCCATCCGGTAGAGGCCGATGCGGAAGGCCTCCTGGATGAGCTCGCCCACGGTGCGCAGGCGCCGGTTGCCGAAGTGCTCGTACTCGTCGAGCTCGTGCACCATCTCGTCGCGCGGCAGCATGATGCCGTCGGCGGCGAAGTCCTTGGACTCCTCGTCGATGCCGTAGCGGATGGGCAGGTCCACGAGGCGGCGGATGAGCTCCACCAGGTCGTCGCGCATGCCCGTGCGCGACCCGGTGAAGCGCGGGTTGGCCAGCGTGCGGGTGTCGGTGGTGCCGTCGGCCGCGAGGCGGGCGTCGAGCTTGTAGCGACCCACCTTGGTCAGGTCGTAGCGCTTGGGGTCGAAGAACAGGCCCCGCACGAGGTTGAGCGAGTTGACCTCGGTGGGCGGCTCGCCCGGGCGCTGCTTCTTGAACACCTCGATGAGGGCGTTCTGCATGAGGTCGCCGGCACGCAGGTCGATGCGCTTCTCGATGCGCTCGATCTCGTCATCGATGCGCAGGCGCTCGTCGCCCGGCACCGTGTCGATGTCCTTGGCCAGCTCCTGCATCTCGGCCACCAGGGCGCCGAGCTCCTGCAGGGACTTGGCGTTGCCCGACGCCGCCGCGCCCTCGGTGACGTCCTTCTCGAGGGTGGCCTCGATGAAGGGGTTGACCCGCTTCTTGTCCGTGGGGTGCGGGAACAGGTTGCGGATGTCGTCGCGCGTGTAGCCCAGCGCGAACAGCAGCGTGGTGACCGGAAGCTTGCGCTTGCGGTCGATGCGCACGTTGACGAGGCCCTTCTTGTCGATCTCCAGCTCCACCCACGACCCGCGCGCGGGCATGAGGTTGGCGATGAAGACCTGCTTCTCGCGGTCCTTGGGCTCCATGAGGTAGGCGCCCGGCGAGCGCACCAGCTGCGTGACGATGACGCGCTCGGTGCCGTTGATGATGAACGTGCCCCAGTCGGTCATGAGCGGGAGGTCGCCCATGAACACCTTCTGGCGGCGGATCTCGCCGGTCTCCTTGTTGACGAACGAGACCTCCATCGTGAGCGGGGCCGCGTAGGTGAGGTCCTTCTCGCGGCACTCCTTGATGGGGTTGTTCGGCATGATCTCGCTGAACGGCATGCCGGGCTCCCACCCACCGATGGTGTAGGGGCCGAACTCCACCATGAGCGTGCCGGTGAAGTCCTGGATGGGCGAGATGTCATCGACGGTCTCGCGCAGCCCCTCGGTGAGGAACTGGTCGAAGCTGGCTCGCTGGATGGCGATCAGGTTCGGGACGTCCGGCACGGCCAGGACCTGCTCCTGGGTGGCGGAGGGGCCTGCGTGGGGGAAGAAATCCCTCTCGCGGGTGCGGCGGGCAGTGGGCGTGCTCAAGTCGCAATGCCTCCTGACGTGAGCTCATTGGTGAACGGGCATGCGGCGGCGGGCGCCGTGGGCGCGAGGACGCGGAGTATGTGGGCGAGCAGCGGTCCGGGCACGTCGTACGCGTCCGCCGACTGCCGCCGCGCCGGGCGTGGGCGCGAGGGGCGGCGACGGCGGAACGGGCATCATACACCTTTGCCCCCGCGATGCCCTGCGCGTGGCACGCCGCCGAACCCGGCGCCATACTCACGGGGTGGACGACAGCGCCGCACACCGGACCGGGGAGTCGCACGACGACGCCATCGTGGCGCGCCTCGTGCCGCTGCTCGACTCCACGCACCAGGTGTGGTCGTCGCCGCAGGAGCGCAGGCGGCTGCGGGCATTCGGGTTCCGCCCGGCCGTGGAGGAGGGCGTGCTCAAGCGCGAATGGGATGCCGCCCAGGTGCGCGTGGGCCCGGATGCCCTTCGCGTGGTGGCCGAGGACGGCGGCGGCGAGCTCGCCTGGTCACCCGCCTCGGGACTCACCCTCGATGGCGGCCCGTTCACGGCCACCCCCGAGGGAATCGCGCTGGCCGGCGCCATCAACGGCCTCATCCAGGGCTACGAGCGCTGGGTGGAGGCACGCGAGGGGCGCGAGGAGCGCCTCAGGCGGGGCCACTGGAGCTCGGCCGACCGGCGCCAGGTGAACGCCCTGGCCGAGACCCGCCGGCTTCAGCGGCTCATCGCGGGGGGACGCGCCACCCGGGCCCGCCGGTCCTGAGGCCGGCCGGCCCGGGGCGCATCAGCACTGCTCAGGCCATGCCGTCGGGCTGGGCCCCCGGGTCGCCGGTGCGGCCGATGACCTTGCCGCCGGCCACGTGCTGGACGTCCTCGATCCAGCCGGTGAGGCGGGCGTAGTCCTTGTCGTCGGGCTCGAGGGTGGCGCGGGCCGCCTCGACCTCGGCGATGACCTCTTCGGCGTTCGACTTGTTGGCGAGGGAGACGCGGTCCCTCAGCTTGCTCTTCACTTCGCGATCGAGCGGCATTGACGTACCTCGTTCGGGAAAGGGATGAATGCGCGTCTGGGGCGCGCAGGTGAATTGTGCGAAATCCCGGACCGGGGCGCCCGGGGATCGGTCCTACGGGCGCAGGCGCACCTGGCGGGTGACCGTGCGGCTGTGGCCGGCGGCATCGGATGCCGTGACCGTGGCCGTGTAGCGGCCCGGGGGCAGCGATCCCAGCGCGAGGGCGCGCCGGGCGTTGCCGCGGAACCGCACCTGGCGGACGATCTCGCGACCATCGGGGCCGCGCAGCACCACCCGGATGCGCGACGTGCTCACGTCGGAGGCCACCAGCACCGCCCGCGCGGGGCGCCGGGCGGACTGGCCGGCGCCCACGGCGCGCTCGCGACCCACCCGCTCCACGCGGAACGACCGCAGTCGCGGGGCGCGCGTGTCCACCATCACGTCCATGCGGCGCACGCCCACGTTGCCCGGCCAGTCCGACGCCCGGAGCTCGATCACGTGGCGCCCGTCGGGCAGCCAGCGGCGGCCCAGGGCCGCCGAGGGCGGGCGCTCGCCGTCGCGGCGCACGACGCGCCGGCCGTTCACGTGCACCGACCATCCCGTGAGCCGCGAGGCATCCTCCACCTGGGCGCCCAGGCGCACCGGCAACTTCTTCACCAGGCGGGTGGGCCGGCGGGTGAGTGCGATCTGCGGCGGGTCCACGTCCACCCGGATGCGTCCGGCGCCGAACTGGTGGTCGGGTCCGGGCACGCCCAGGTCGAGCGCCTGGGTGGCCAGCAGGTCGCGCAGTTGGTCCACGGTGAGCGGCGCGCCGGCCATCCTGCGGGCGCCGATGATGAGGGCGATGGCGCCCGCGGCGTTGGGCGCGGCATTGGAGGTGCCGCCGATGGCGCGCGGGCCGCTGGCGGTGAGCACGCGGGTGTTGGTGGGCGCGGTGATGTCCGGCTTCATGTGGCCGTCATCGGTGGGGCCACGCGAGGAATAGGCCTTGAGCCCGTTGTTGGTCCAGTCCACGGCCCCGACGGTGATGGAGCCCTCGGCATCGCCCGGGGTGGGAACGCTCCCGGGGGCGGGATCGCCCAGGGCGCTCATGGGGATCTCGCGGGAGAACAGGGTGAGGCGCCCGGAGGGCGGCGGGCCGGATGCCAGCACCACGCGCACGCGGAACTCGCCGCCATCGCCCGACGGCACGCCGGTGAAGCGCTCGCTGGCCCGGGCGCCCGCCTGCTGCGAGTCGCGCGACGCCGCCACCTCGGCCCACGTGCCGGCCGGGTCGCGCTTCTCGAGCACCAGGTCGAGGTCGGTCACCTCGGCGCCCTCGTCCTGCTCCCATGAGAGCGCGAAGGTGATGGGCCGGCCCGGATCCACGGCGAAGGTCCAGCCCGGGGTGACGGGCCAGTCGAGCACGTCGTCATCGTCCGCGTCGGCCCAGGGACCCTCCCAGTGGCGCTCGGCGTAGTTGCCGGCGGAGTTGACCCACGCGATGCCGGCCTCGGCCGCGCGGTCCACGGCCCGGGCGGGGGCGCCGTCGCCGTCGAACGTGCCCTCGATGAAGCTGTTGCTGTGCACCACCACGTCGGGGCGCCGCTGGATGAGCCAGTCCACCGCCGACAGGAACTGGTCCTCGGTGTGGTAGTTCACGAACAGGTACCGGGCAGCCGGCGCGAAGTCGTACACCGTCTGGGCCACGAGCTCGCCGTGGTTGGTGGCGTTGCCGTAGGCGTTGCGCCCCGCCAGGCCCCAGGTGGGATCGAAGCTCATGGTCTCGAGGCGACTGGGCGGCGGCAGCTCGCGCTGGCGCTGCAGCACCGGGATGCGCGACGCGCCGAACCCCAGGTCGAGCACCGCGATGACCACCCCGCGCCCGTCGGCCGCAAGCGGCTGGATGGCGTCGGCACCGATGCGCTCGAAGCCCTCCGAGCGGATGCGGCCGGTGGCCCGCACGGCGGCGCCCGGGTCGTCGGGATCGGTGTCGCCCACCGCCACAGGCGGGAACATCACCGGCGGCGGCATCGATGCCACGGCGGGCGCGGCGGCGGCCAGGGCCACGGCCGCCACGGCGCCGATCGCGGCGCGGCGGCGCGTCATCGGCGCACCAGCACGCGGCGGGCCACCGACTGGTTGCCGGCCAGGTCGCGCGCGCGAACCTCCACGCGGTTGCGCCCCTTGCGCAGCCACACGCGCTGCCGCATCTGGGGCCCGGGCGCGGTGCGCAGCAGGCGGCCGTTCAGCCACAGGTCCACCGACGCCATGGTGCCCGCGTCCAGCGCGCGGATGGCGATGAGCGGCCGGGGCCCGCGCGGTGCGCTCATGGTGATGCGCGGCGCCTGCACGTCCACCCGCGCCATGCCCGCGCCGGTGGCGGCATCGGGGCCGCGCGCGCCCAGGTCACGGGCGCGCCCCAGGATGTCGGCCCGCAACGACGGCACGTCAACCGGCTGGCCCGCCGCCAGGCGCTCGTGGCGGATGAGGGCCGCCGCTCCCGCCACGTGGGCCGTGGACGCCGAGGTGCCGGCGGTGCCGGGGAACAGGGGGTTGGCGGTGACGTATGTGGGGCCCACGAGGTCGGGCTTGGCCCGGCCGTCCTGCGTGGGCCCGCGCGAGGAGTACCTCTCGGGGTCGGTGCCCTGCCACGGCACCGCGCCCACCGACAGGGCGCCGGCGGCATCGCCCGGCGTGGCCACGCTGCCGTCGGGCACGGCCAGCGCGCCGAAGCCCACCGTGCGCGAGAAGAGGTTGACCGGGGCGTCGCCACCGGCGGTGCGGATGACCAGCACGCGCCAGGCGCCGCCGTCCACCGTGATGGGCGGCGTGCGGCGAGTGGCGTCGCTTCGCGCCACGTCCACCCACGCGCCGTCGGCCTGCTGGCGCTGCACGGCCAGCACGGCGTCCACGCCCGGGGCATTCCACCCCACGCCGAAGGCGATGGTCTGGCCCGGGGCCGGCGCGATGGGGACCTCGGTGCCCGTGGGCGACGGCACGCCGCGCCAGTGCCGCTCGGCGAAGTTGCCCGCCGAGTTCACCCACAGCACGCCGCGTGCCGCGGCGGAGTCGACCGCCCGCGCCAGCGGGCCCGTGCCATCGAACGGCCCGCCCAGGATGGAGTTGGAATGGCTCACCACGGGTATCCCGTTCGCCGCGATCCACTCCACCGCCTGCAGGAACCCGTCGATGTCGGCGTAGTTCACCAGCACCAGGCGGGCCCCCGGGGCCACGTCGTGCACGATCTCGGCCATGCGCGTTCCGTGCTGGGTGGGCGCACCCAGGTTGTCGCGGCCCTCCAGGCCGTTGACCGCATCGAACGACTTCTCCTGCATGGCCGCCCGCGGGGGCAGCTCACCCGCGGCGATGGAGGCGTCGAGCCCGCCGAACCCCGGGTCCAGCACGGCCACCTGGGTGGCGCTGCCGTCGATGCCCCGGGCCCACGCGGCATCCGCCCCCATGCGGAACGTGCCCTGCGACACCACTGCCGCAGCGGGGGAGGCGGCCGCCGCGCCGAGCAGGGCGAGGCCCGCCATGCTCATGAGCAGGCGATTCATGCACCTGCAGGTAAGCAAACGGCCCGGGTGGCGTAGTGCCACCCGGGCCGCGTAGGACATGGTGACTGTCCCCGCATGCGAAGCGGTGACTGTCACCGGGGTGCGATCGCTACGAGAGCGACACCGCTCCGCCGGCCTCCTCGAGCTGGGCCTTGATCTGCTCGGCCTCTTCCTTGGCCACGCCCTCCTTGACGGTGCCCGGGGCGCCGTCCACGAGGTCCTTGGCCTCCTTCAGGCCCAGGCCGGTGACCGCGCGGACCACCTTGATGACCTGGATCTTCTTGTCACCCGCGGAGTCGAGGGTGATGGTGAAGCTGTCCTGCTCGGCGGCGCCGCCGCCGTCGCCGCCACCGGCAGCCGGTGCGGCGGCAACCGCCACCGGTGCGGCCGCGGCGCTCACGCCGAATGCCTCCTCGAGCGCCTTGATGCGCTCGCTCAGCTCCAGGACCGAAATCCCCTTGAGCTCGTCGATCCACTCGTCGGTGGTCATCGCCATGGTCAGTCTCCTTCCGTGGTGTCGTCGGCAGCCGGCTCGGCGTCCGCGGTGTCGTCGGCTGCCGGCTCCTGCACGGCCTCCGGGGTGTCGTCGGCCGGCGCCTCGGGCGCGGCGTCCGTGGTGTCCTCAGTGCTGGCCTCGGGCTCGGCGGCCTCGGCCTCTGCGGCTGGTGCCTCCTCGGCGGCAGGCGCCTCCTCGGCTGCCGGGGCGGCTGCCTCGGCGGGTGCCTCGGCGGCGCGCTGCGCGTGGTAGGCCCCGAGTGCCCGGGCCATGCCCGAGAGGAGGCTGTTCAGCGCGTTGGCGGTGCCCTGCAGCGGGCTTGCGACGCCCCCTACCAGGCGGGCGAGCAGCTCGTCACGGGACGGCAGCGATGCGAGCTGCTTGAGCTCGTCGGCCGAGATGGGAGCGCCATCCAGGATGCCGCCCTTCATGCTGAGCCGGTTCTCGGTGGCCTTGGCGAAGCCGTTCAGGGCCTTCGCCACTGCCGCCGCGTCACCGGCTGCCCACACCAGCGCGGTCTGTCCCTCGAGGTACTCGATCAGGGCCTCGGCACCGGCCTCGTCGCACGCGCGACGCGCGAGGGTGTTCTTGACGACCTGGAACTGGCCGCCGGCCTCGCGGAGCGAGCCGCGGAGGTCATCGACCTCCCGGACGCTCAGCCCGTGGAATGCCGTCGCGATGACGGTATCGGTGGTGGAGAGGCGCTCCGCGATCACCGCGATTGCCTCTGCCTTCTGCTCCCTGTTCAGTTCCTCACCTCCTCCTCTGCTGGCCGCGCGAGGGCGGGCCGAGGGGAGATGGCGCGTGGCACATGGCCGCGCGCGCTCTCCGTGGCTCCGTCCTCACACGGGTCGGGGTGTCCCCCTGGTTCAAGGCGACCTGCCGGCCGCCCCCGTGATCTTCGGTCGGGATGCTCTGCGGTGGGGCCGCCCTAGGCGGTGGCCTCCTCGAGCAGGTTCTGCGTGTACTGCGGGTCGATGTCGATGCCCGGTCCCATGGTCTGGGCCACGCTGATCGACTTGATGTACTTGCCCTTGGTGGACGCCGGCTTGGCCCGGAGGATCTCGTCCAGGATTGCGGCGTAGTTCTCGGTGAGCTGCTCGGGCGTGAACGACTTCTTGCCCAAGCCGATATGCACGATGCCGGAGCGGTCGGTGCGGTACTCCACCTTGCCGCCGATGACGTCGGACACGGCCTTGCCCACGTCGAAGGTGACGGTGCCGGTCTTGGGGTTGGGCATCTTCCCCGACGGGCCGAGCACGCGGCCCAGGCGGCCGACGGCGCCCATCATGTCGGGGGTGGCGATGGCCACGTCGAAGTCGGTGAAGCCCTCCTCCACCTTCTTGACCAGGTCCTCGCCGCCCACCACCTGCGCGCCGGCCTCCTCGGCCTCGCGGGCCTTCTCGCCCTCGGCGAACACGGCCACCGTGACCGCGCGCCCCGTGCCGTGCGGCAGCGCGATGGTGCCGCGCAGCTGCTCCTCGGCGTGGCGCACGTTCACGCCCAGGCGGAAGTGGGCCTCCACCGTGGTGTCGAAGCGGGCCACTTCCTGCCCCACCAGGAGGCGGAAGGCCTCGAGCGGGTGGTAGTTGCCCTCGGGGTTGATCTGCGCCTTGGCGTCGTCGTAGCGCTTGCCGTGCTTGGCCATTCCTAGCCCTCCACCGTGACGCCCATCGACCGGGCGGTGCCCGCGATCATGGTGATGGCGGCGTCGATGTCGTTCGCGTTCAGGTCCTGCATCTTGGTCTCGGCGATCTGCTGCAGCTGGGCCCGCGTGATGGTGCCCACCTTCACGCGGTGCGACTCGGGCGAGCCCTTGGGAAGCTTGATGGCCTCCTTGATGAGCACCGCGGCCGGCGGGGTCTTGGTGATGAACGAGAACGAGCGGTCCTCGTACACCGAGATCTCGACCGGCGTGATGACGCCGCCCAGGTTCTGCGTCTCGGCGTTGAACGCCTTGCAGAAATCCATGATGTTGATGCTCGCGGCACCCAGGGCCGGGCCCACCGGCGGCGCCGGCGAGGCTCCCCCTGCGGGGATGTGGAGCTTGATGACCTGCAGGACCTTCTTCGCCATCTGGGCGTGACCTTCCGGAACGGGGCCGTCTCGAGCGGCCCGGGATCATACATCCGCGCGCGCGAATGGCCAGCGGCTGCCGCCGGCCCCCGCGACGGCGGTGCCTACGTGAGCTTCTTCACCTGGTCGAACGACAGCTCGGCGGGCGTCTCGCGTCCGAAGATGGACACCAGCACCTTCACGCGCCCCTGCTCGGCGTTGATCTCGGCGATCTCGCCGGTGAAGTCCGACAGCGGGCCCGAGATGACCTTGACGCTCTCGCCCACCGTGAACTCCGCACGCACCTTGACGCGGGTCTCGGTCTGGGTGTGCAGCAGGCGGTCCACCTCGGAGCGGGTGAGGGGCGGCGGGCGGTGGTCGTCGTGCTTGGTGGCGCCCACGAAGCCGGTGACGCCGGGGGTGTCCTTGATGAGCGACCAGGCGTCGTCGTCACCCATGTCCATGTTCACCAGCACGTAGCCGGGCAGCGTGCGCCGCTCGGTCTGCACCTTCTGGCCATCCTTGTTGGTCTCCACCACCTGCTCGGTGGGGACGACGACCTCGCGGATGGACCGGCGACGGTGCTGGCTCTCCACCCGGCGGAGGATGTTGGCGCGCACCTTGTTCTCGTGTCCCGAGTAGGTGTTGATGACGTACCAGCGCAGCAAGTAACTCTCCTAGAACAGGGCGTCGACGAGGGCGGCCATGAGGAAGTCGATCAGGCCGAGGTACACGGTGACCACGGCGACGAAGATGAGCACCACGGCGGTTGCCTGGAGCAGCTGGGCCCGGTTGGGCCAGGTGACCTTCTTGAGCTCGGTGACCACCTCGCCCACGTAGCGGCGGCTGCGGCTCTCCTGCACCGACTTGGTGACCGAGCCGGCCTTCTCGCTCTTGGACTGCTGGCGCGGGCGCGGCTGCGCGGTGGGCTGCCCGCCACCCGACGACGACTTCTTGCGCCGCCTGCTGGGTACGGGCGGCGGCTCGGCCCCGCCGGGACCGGTTTCGTCGGGGCCTGGTTCCCCTGAGCTCTGGCCCTTTGACGGGCGGATTCGTGCCATGTGGCTGGCGGCCTTCTCAGTCTTTCGCGATCTGCTGGACAGGGCCGGAGGGACTCGAACCCCCAACCCCCGGTTTTGGAGACCGGTGCTCTACCAATTGAGCTACGACCCTAGGTACTGCCCCTACCGCGTCTCGCGGTGCTCCGTGTGGCGGCCGCACCAGCGGCAGTACTTCGAGAGCGACACGCGGTCGGGCGTGTTGCGCCTGCTCTTGTTGGACTGGTAGTTGCGCCTCTTGCAGTCCTGGCATGCCAGGGTCACGGCGATGCGCTGGCCGGTCTTGCCCACAGGGAAGCCTCCGGTCGTTGGCGGGTCCGGGACCGTACCACAGTGATTTGGCCGCCCCGGTAGCCTGCGTGCATGACCGCCGAGTGGAGTGACTGGTACACCAAGGAGGACGTGACGGGGTGGGTGCTCCCCCGCATCCTCCGCGAGCGCGCCGAGGCGCATCCGGACCGGCCGTACATCCGGTTCGGCGACGGCGAGTGGGTGACCTACGGCGAGATCGACGCCCGCGCCAGCCGCATCGCCAACGCCCTCATCGCGCGGGGCCTGCAGAAGGGTGAGTGCGTGAGCACGCTCATGCCCAACTCGGTGGACCAGGTTGCGCTGTGGTTCGGCATCCTGCGCGCCGGCGGCGTGCAGTCGCCCATCAACCTGGCCTACCGCGGCGACTTCCTGTCGTGGGTCATCAACCTGCCCGAGTCGCGGTTCCTGGTGATCTCCGACGACCTCCTGGACCGCCTGGACCACGTGGCGACCGAGCTGCCCGTGCTGGAGCACGTGTTCGTGTGGGAGTCGGGATCGCCGCACGGGCCCAACCCCGCCGTGGCGTTCGAGCCCTTCGGCGTGCTGGACGACGCCCCCGACTCCGACCCCGGCGTGGACGTGACCTGGGTGGACGACGCGCGGATCATGTTCACGTCCGGCACGACCGGCCGCAGCAAGGGCGTGATCAAGCAGCACGCGTCGGACTACTTCTCGGGCCGCACCTACATCGAGGTGTGCGGGGTCACCGAGGACGACGTCTTCTACACCTGCCTGCCGCTGTTCCACAGCAACGCACAGGTGCTCAATTGCTACCCGGCGCTCATCGCCGGCGCGCGCATCCAGCTGTCGGCCCGGTACTCGTCCACCAACTTCTGGCGCGAGGTCACCGAGTGCGGGGCCACCATCCTCAACACCGTCAGCGCCATGAACTACTTCATCTGGAATACCGAGCCGGGGGAGTTCGACCGCGCCCACTCGGTACAGCGCATCATGGCCATGCCGGCGCCCAAGGACATCTACCACGATTTCAAGGAGCGCTTCGGCATCCGGTGGCACGAGGGCTACGGGCTCACCGAGACCGGAATGGTCACCTACGTGCCGCCCGGCGTGGAGAAGCCGGGCTCGTGCGGCAAGGCCAGCCCGGGCTTCGAGGTGAGCGTGGTGGAGCCCGGCACCGACCGGCCGCTCCCCCCGGGGATGCCCGGCGAGATCGTGGTGGACATGAAGCTGCCCAACATCGTGATGCGCGCCTACGCAGGGATGCCCGAGAAGACCGCCGAGGACTTCAAGAACCTCAAGCTGCACACGGGTGACCTGGGCGAGATGGACGAGGACGGCTACCTGTACTTCAAGGACCGCGTGAAGGACTACATCCGGCGGCGCGGCGAGAACGTGTCGTCGATGGAGGTGGAGCGCATCGTGGCCTCGCACCCGGGCGTGCTGGAGGCCGCGGCGGTGGGCGTGGCGGCGGGCGAGGGCGCGGGGTCGGAGCAGGAGATCCTGATCTGCGTGGTGCCCCGCGAGGGCGTGCCCGACCCGCACGAGCTGCTCACCTACTGCAGCGACAAGATGCCGTACTTCGCGGTGCCCCGGTACGTGCGGTTCATGGAACACCTGCCCAAGACCCCCACCGAGCGCGTGCGCAAGGTGGAGCTCCGGGAGCTGCCGCTGGACGACGAGGTGTACGACCGCGTGAAGAGCGGCCCGAAGATCAGCGCCTGATGGACGACGACGCGCTGGACCTGGGCGAGGCCGCGGCGTTCATCCTGGGGGAGCGCCCGCGGCTGCACGAGGACGACGTGTGGACCGTGCTGAAGGAGCTGGGCGACCCGCCGGTGAGGAACGCCGACGGCATGGCCGTGGACCTGATCACGCGCCTTCACCCCGAGGTGCGCGCCAAGGACGTGCGCATGATCCTCGACGAGTGGCGTGAGTACGCCCGGTTGGCGGTGGAGGGCGACTGGGACTGACCCGGCCCGGGCTACCGCCTGGCCGGTGAGCCCTTGCCCAGCAGGATCTCGCGGGCGCTGTTGAGGGCCACGGTCATGTCGGCCGCCCGCCTCTGCAGCTCGGGGTGCAGTTCGGCCGTGCGGTCGGGGTGGCACCGCGCCACGGCACGGCGCCAGGCGCGCTCCACCTGGTCGGGCGAGGGGCGCGGGCCGAGGCCCAGCAGTTCGGCGGCCTGCGCGGCGCTCGTGGGCGCCACCACGCCGCCCGCCTGCTGCTTCTCCAGCAGGCCCTGGGCCAGCGCTCGCAGCCGCGCCTTCTCGGCCTGGATCTCGCCCCACTCGTCATCCAGCGCCTCCTGCCGCTCGGCCAGGCGCGCGCGCTCCTCGCGCACCTCCTCGGCCAGCGAGGCCAGGGCCCGGTCGCGTGATCCGCTGTCGCTCCGGAGCAGCTCGAGCATCACCTGGGGGTCGGCCGGCGAGGGGGCGTCGCCGGGAACCTGCCGGCCCTGGCCCGACTGGCCCTGGCGCACCAGGGCGATGACCTCGTCGAGCGAGTGGTGCGCCGAGCCCGACATGCTCGGGCCGTCCGACGGCGCCAGCCGCACCAGCGACAGGGCGTCCCATGACGGGTCCACGATGAACGCCGCCGACGACCGGCCGGCCAGCAGCACCCGGCGCTCCGGGGCGGCGCGGTGGCCCAGCAGCGCGAAGCGCGCATCGCCCCCCTGCCCGCGCAGGGCGGAGAGCTCCGCGGCGAGGTCGTCCAGCCGTCGCGCCACGTCGCGGCCATCGGGGCCCTCGGGCGCCACGGCGCGCGCTGACGCCAACGCGCGGTCCAGCCCCTCGGCCCCCTCCCCCTGGCCCACGGCCAGCACCGCCCACCAGCGGGTCCAGGGATCGTCATCGGGCGCGGCGGCAAGGGCGCGGCCCGCCTCCACGGGGTGGTCCAGCGACTGCAGGGCCGCGGCGAGCGACGGGCGCGCGCCGCGGTGGCCCAGCGATGCGGCCACCGCCAGCAGCGCCACCTGGCGCCACCGGGCAGCGTCGCCGCGCGGGGGCATGCCGCCCGCGGCCTGCATGAAGGAGTCGCTCACGACGCCAACGGTAGTGCAGTGCCGTCACGGTGCCGCGCGGAATATATGACCAGACGGTGACTAGAATGACGGCATGGCCACCGCGCCCTCATCCGCCACCCCGTCGACTGCCACGCACGTGCCGGTGGCCGAGGCGAAGGCGAAGTTCAGCGAGATGCTGCGGCGGGCGGGCGAGGGAGAGGAGATCGTGGTCACCAGCCACGGGCGTCCGGTCGCCCGCATCGTGCCGCCCGAGGCCCCGCGACCGTCTCGCGAGCAATGGATCGCCGACCTCATGGCGTTCCGCGCAAGCGGCAAGGGAATACGGGCCAGCCACGAGGAGATCGTGGCGTGGATACGTGAGGGGCGGCGGTACTGAGCGACTTCGTGCTCGACGCCTCGGCCACCATGGTGCTGGTGATGGACGACGAGCCGGAGGATCCGGTGGTGCCGATCGTGTCGGCGTTCCGATCCGGGGCTGCCATCGTGCCCGCCCTCTGGCGCTTCGAGGTGGCGAACGCACTCGACACGGCGCTCCGGCGCGGGCGCGTGGACGAGGCCGGCCTGGCCACGGCCGTCCGGTTGATCGAAGGCATGGACCCGGTCGAGGACGATGCCCCGCCGGCGCTCGGATGGCTGCTCGCCCTGGCCGACCGCCACGGGATGACGCCGTACGACGCGTCGTACCTCTCCATCGCGCTCCGCCGGGGCATCCCGCTGGCCAGCCTGGATCGCGGGCTGAGGAGCGCCGCCACAGCCGCAGGGGTTGCGCTGGTGCACTGACCGGTGGCCGGGCGCCGCGCACGGCCGCGGTGCGAGCATCGGCCACATGCCCAACCGACTCGCGCATGAGGCGTCGTTGTACCTGCAGCAGCACGCCGACAACCCCGTGGACTGGTGGCCGTGGGGCCCCGATGCCTTCGCCGATGCCCGCGACCGGGACGTGCCGGTGCTGCTGTCGGTGGGCTACTCGTCATGCCACTGGTGCCATGTGATGGCGCACGAGTCGTTCGAGGATCCGGCCACGGCGGCGCTCATGAACGAACTCTTCACCTGCGTGAAGGTGGACCGCGAGGAACTGCCCGACGTGGACGCGCTGTACATGCAGGCCACGCTGGCCATGGTGGGGCACGGGGGCTGGCCAATGACCGTGTTCCTCACCCCCGCCGGCGAGCCGTTCTGGGCGGGCACGTACTTCCCGCCGCAGCCGCGGCAGGGCATGCCGTCGTTCACCCAGGTGCTGGAGGGCGTGGCCGAGGCATGGCGCGACCGACGTGACCAGGTGATGAAGCAGGCCGGCATGCTGGCCGACGGCCTGCGCGAGCAGTCGGCCGTGCAGGTGGCCCCGCCGCCGGACGGCGACGCCGTGGCCGACGCCGTGCGCGTGCTCGGCGGCCTGTACGACCACGGCAATGGCGGGTTCGGCGGCGCGCCCAAGTTCCCGCCGTCGGTGGCCATCGACCTGCTGCTGCGCCGCCACTGGGCGGGGCGCGACGACGGCGCGGCGCTGGCCATGGCCACGGGCACGCTGGACGCCATGGCGGCGGGAGGGGTGTTCGACCAGGTGGGCGGCGGGTTCCACCGCTACTCGGTGGACGACATCTGGCTGGTGCCCCACTTCGAGAAGATGCTCTACGACAACGCGCTGCTGCTGCGCGACTACGCCCTGGCCATGCGGCTCACCGGCGAGCCGCGCCACGGCGCGGTGGCGGACCGCGTGGCGGGGTACCTGCTGCGCGAGATGCGGGTGGACGGCGGCGGGTTCGCCGCGGCCCAGGACGCCGACTCGCCGGGGGGCGAGGGGGCCTTCTTCACCTGGACACCCGGCGAGGTGCGCGCGGTGCTGGGGCGGGATGACGCCGCCGCGGTGATGGCCCGGTTCGGCGTGACCGACCACGGCAACTTCGAGGGCCGCACCATCCTGCGGGTGCTGGCGCCCGACGTGACCGTGCGCCCCGAGGCCCTGGAGGCGCTCTACGCGGCCCGGGCCCTGCGGCCGGCGCCCGACCGCGACGACAAGGTGATCGCCTCATGGAACGGCCTGGCCATCGGGGCGCTGGCCGAGGCCGGCATGGGGATGCAGCGGCCCGAATGGGTGGACGCGGCGCGTGACGCGGCGCGGTTCGTGCTGGACCACATGGTGGTGGACGGTCGCCTGATGCGCGTGCATGCAGACGGGGGCGCGCGGCACCTGGGCGGGCTGGATGACCACGCCGACATGGCGGACGGGCTGCTGGCGCTGTACGCGGCCGACTTCGACCCCATGTGGCTGGGCCACGCCCGCGCGCTGGCCGACGCCATGCTGGCGCTGTTCGCCGATCCGGGCGGCGCGGGCTTCTTCATGGCGGGCTCCGACGCGCCCCCCCTGCTGGCGCGCACCCGCGACCTGGAGGACCACCCCTCCCCCGCCGGCAACTCACAGGCCGCGTGGGTGCTGGCGCGGCTGCATCTCCTCACCGGCGACCCGCGCTATCGCCGTGCGGCCGAGGGCGCGGTGGGGGTGGTGGCAGAGCAGGCGCGGAAGTGGCCGCAGGCGTTCGCCCGGGCGCTGGCCACGGCCGACCTGCTGGCGTCGCGGCCGGTGGAGGTGGCCATCGCGGGCGCCATGGACGATCCGCGCACCGTGGCCCTGGTGGATGCCGCGCGCTCCCACGCCGGCCCCTACGCCGTGATCGCGGTGGGCGACCCGTCACGCCCGGGCGCTGCCGAGGCGGCCCCGCTGCTGGCCGACCGGCCCCTGCAGCACGGTGCACCGGCTGCCTACGCGTGCAGCGGATTCGCCTGCATGGCGCCGGTATCCGACCCCTCGGCGCTGATCTCGGCGCTCCACGGCTCCTGACGCCCTATCCTCCCCGCCATGGCCGACCTCGACGAGCTCCGGAAGATGATCGAAGACGCCCTCCCGGGCGCGCAGGTGGAGGTGCAGGACCACGGCGGCGGGGATCACCTGGCCGCGATCGTCGTGGCGCCCCAATTCGAGGGAATGAGCCGCATCGACCAGCACAAGGCCGTGTACGCCGCCGTCCAGGCGCGCATCGACGACGGCCAGATCCACGCCCTCGCGCTGAAGACGCGAGCCCCGGAGGCATGATGAGCGACGTCACCACGATGACCGACGAGCAGATCCTCGAGCAGATCAAGGCGGAGGTGGCCGCCAACCGCGTGTTCCTCTACATGAAGGGCACGCCCGACGCTCCCGCATGCGGGTTCTCGATGCGCGTGGTGCAGATCCTCGACCACCTGGGCGTGGAGTACGGCGCCCGCAACATCCTGGAGGACCCGCGCGTGCGGATGGTGCTGTCGGGCTGGTCGGACTGGCCCACCATCCCGCAGCTTTTCGTGGACGGCACGCTGGTGGGTGGCTGCGACATCGTCACCGAGCTCTACCAGGACGGCGAGTTGCAGAAGATGGTGCCCGCCTGATGAGCAGCCACCCCCTCGAGTTCTCGGAGGACCTGCAGGACACATCGCCCGCCACCCGCATCGGCCTGTCGAGGGCCGGCGTGAGCCGGTCGGCCAAGGCCATCCGCCTGGCGTTCGGCGGCGGTGAGCACTACATGGACGCCACCGTGGAGTGCGTGGTGGACCTCGACCCCGACCAGAAGGGCGTGCACATGTCGCGCTTCGAGGAAGAGGTGAACGAGGCCATCGACGCGGTGCTCATCGGCGAGCCCGTGGCCATCGAGGCACTGGCCGAGAACATCGCCCGCCGTGTGGTGGAGCGCCAGGGGGCGCTGCGCGGCATGGCCACCATCCGCGCCCGGTACCCCGTGGAGAAGCGCACGCCCGTCACCGACGTGGCCACCCAGGAGATGTACGGCCTCATCGGCACGGCCGCCGCCCGCCCGGGCAGCAGCCGTCGCGCCGTGGGCGTGTCGGCGCAGGGCATGAACGCCTGCCCGTGCGCGCAGGGTCTGGTGCGCGAGCAGGCCGAGGCCGCGCTGGCCGACGACGGCTTCACCCCGGACGAGATCGACCGCATCGTGGCGCGGGTGCCCATCGCCACCCACAACCAGCGCGCCCGCGGCACCCTGCTGGTGGGTTCCCCCGGCCCGGTGGACATCCCCGCCGACGCCCTCATCGAGATCGTCGAGGACGGCATGTCGTCGGAGATCTACGAGCTGCTCAAGCGCCCCGACGAGCTCTACGTGGTGGACAAGGCCCACCGCCGCCCGCGGTTCGTGGAGGACTCCGTGCGCGAGATGGTGGCCGGCGTCATCGCCCGGTTCCCCGACCTGCCCGACGAGGCCTTCGTGTCGGCGCACCAGGAGAACTACGAGACCATCCACACCCACGACGTCGAGGCCGAGCGCCACGGCCTGCTGGGCGAGATGCGTGCCGAGGTGGCCGGTGGACCGCACGCGAGCCGCCACATCACCCTGCCGGAGTGGCTCGACGGCCCTGCCTGAGGGCTACCTCCCGTGAGCGACCCTGAGGTTATTCCTCCGGTCGCGAATCGGAATCGCACGGCCTTCGGGGCTGCGCCCCGAGGGCCGGGGCGTCGTTTCGTCTTCCCTCCGGAATAACCCCAGGGTCGCGTCCGAGCGAAGGCATCAGGTGGGGTCCGGCGTGCCCTTTCCGCCCAGGTGGATGCGGTTCTCCGTGCCGTTCAGCAGCCGCTGGATGTTCTCGCGGTGCTTGACGATGACGAACAACGCGGCGAGGGCGATGAAGGCCACGTACGGCCACGGCGCGCCGAAGAGCCAGGCGAGCGGTGCGGCGGCGAGGGCGGCCACGATGCTGGCCACCGACACGTAGCGGGTGACCACCACCAGGAGCACCCACAGGACGATGAGCACGGCGCTGGCCAACGGCACCAGGCCGATGAGCGCGCCCGCCCCCACGGCCACGCCCTTGCCGCCCTTGAAGCCGGTCCACACCGGGAACACATGGCCCAGGATGGCCAGCGCGCCCGCGGCGATGGGCCACCAGGAGCCCCCGGCCAGCCACTGGGCGATGAGCACCGCGGCCGCGCCCTTGGCGATGTCCAGCACCATCACCACGATCCCCACGGTGCGCCCGAGCGTGCGGAACACGTTCGTGGCGCCCAGGTTGCCGCTGCCCACCGTGCGCAGGTCCACGCCGTTCAGGCGACCCGCCAGGTAGGCGAAGGGGATGGAGCCCAGGAGGTAGGCGATGACGAGGGCGAGGGCCTGGTTCACGGATCTCCGGTGACGTCGGGCGCGGGCACGCGGCCCTCGAAGAGCCGGCGGCGCGCCATGATGAAGTAGTACGCGCCCGAGATGACGGTGAGGGCCACCGCCAGGTACAGCAGGGCGTCGTACTGCCACTGCGGGGCCACGTTCAGGATGACCCACGCGATGGCCACGTTCTGGCTGAGGGTCTTGATCTTGCCGAGGTTGCTGGCGGGGATCACCAGGTCCTCGCGCACGGCGATGAGGCGCAGGCCGGTGACCGCGAACTCACGGGTGATGATGACCATGGCGATCCACGCCGACACGTCGCCCACCTCGATGAGGCACAGCAGGGCGCCGGCCACCAGCAGCTTGTCGGCCAGGGGGTCGAGGAACGCCCCGGCCACCGTCACCTGGCCGCGGGAGCGGGCCAGCCAGCCGTCGAGCGAGTCGGTGGCCGCCGCCAGCACGTAGAGGCCGAATGCCCAGTACCGGCCGCCCTCGTCGTCGATGAGGATGAGCACCATCACGATCGGGATCAGCGCGATGCGCGCCGCCGTCACGACGAGGGCGGGGTTCAGGGATGACCGGCCGCTCACGCCGCAAGCATAGGGGCACCCCGGTGCGGGCTCCACGGGCCGGTGGAACGACCCGTGCGGGCGGGGTCCGGGGGCGCTGCCATGCTGCGGCGCATGCGCGCAGCCATTGCATCGGTGGTCGCCGCCGCGGCCGTGCTGGCGCCCGCGTCGGCGTGGGGCGCACCGCCCGTGGTGCTGGTGCAGGCCGGGCACCTGGCCCCCGGCGAGCCGGGCTACCTGGCCCAGACCGGCGCATCGGGCAACCCGTTCGGGCTGGAGTCGGAGTTCAACCGGCGCGTGCGTGACCTGATGGTGACGCGGCTCAAGGCGGCAGGCGTGGATGCCCGGCCGCAGGCGGCGCGCGTGGAACCGCTGGGCGTCGCCGGGGCCACGTTCATCAGCATCCACCACGACTCGCCGGGCGGCGCGGCCATGGTGGGGCACGCGATCACCGGCGGCAACGAGAACTACTACCGCGGGCAGGGGTTCGGCACCGCCCGCGCCACGCCATACCCCGACAGCGCGCCGCACCGCACGCCCGCCACCACGGTGAGCCCGGCCGTGGAGCGCACGTCGGCGGCCACCGCGCGACGGGTGTCCGCCGCGCTGAGGGGCATCTTCACGCGCGCGAACGGGGCCCGGGGGCGCTTCAGCGGCGTCATCCCCCCCAACTCCAACCGGCGGATGAACCACTTCTACGGCTTCTACCGCACCACCGCGCAGTCACGGGTGATCGTGGAGGCCGGCGCAGCCCCCGAGGACAACCGGTTCCTGGCCAAGACCACCCTGCTGGCCACCACGCTCTCCAATGCCGTGGTGGCCGACCTCCGGGCCCGCCGCCTGCTCTAGGCGTCCTGCGCCCTCACGCCGTGCACCGGCCGGCCGGCGGCGATCCACTGGTAGTACGAGCACGCCGGGCCCATGCCGGTCTGGTACTCCACCACCCGCGGGTTGCGACCCACCTCCTTGGCGATCTGCGCGTGGGTGAGCAGGTTGGGGTCGTCCATCTCGGGCCAGCAGATGACCAGGTGGGCGGCCGTGATGTGGTTGGCCACGAACCCGCATCCCTCGGCCGGGCACGGCCACGGGTCGGTGGCGATGCAGTACCAGCCCTGGAGGTCCTCGCCGGAGTCATCGGTCCAGAGGTTCTCCTCCACGTCCGATGCCTGGTCGGGGGCGTCGATCACGCCCACGCCGGGGCCGGTGGCCGGGTCGAGCCGGCGGTCCTGGTCGCTCATTCCCGTGAGGGTATCGCGGCGGCGTCGCGGGCGTTCTGGCGGGCACCCCCGTTTTGGTAGCGTGCCGCGACTTCTGGGGGGACGCGTGAGCAGCAGCACCGACGCCACGGGCGGGGCCCGGAGCACCGACTCCGGAATCGAGATCAAGCCGGTCTACCACGCGGATGACACCGCGGCGCTGGACCTGGCGGGCGCGCTGGGCGAGCCCGGCGAGTACCCCTTCACCCGGGGCCCCTACCGCACCATGTACCGCGAGAAGCCGTGGACCATGCGGCAGTACGCGGGCTTCGCCACCGCCGAGGAGACCAACGAGCGGTTCCGGTACCTGCTGGCCAACGGCGCGCCGGGGCTGTCGATGGCGTTCGACCTGCCCACGCAGCTGGGAATGGACTCGGACGACCCGCGGGCGCTGGGCGAGGTGGGGCGCGTGGGCGTGGCCATCGACTCGCTGGACGACATGCTGCGGGTGTTCGATGGCATCCCGCTGGACGAGGTGTCCACCAGCATGACCATCAACGCGCCCGCGGCCGTGCTGCTGCTGCTGTACCGGCTCGTGGGCGAGTCGCAGGGCGTGGACGCCGACCAGCTCCGGGGCACCATCCAGAACGACGTGCTGAAGGAGTACATCGCCCGCGGGAACTACATCTTCCCCCCGCACGCCAGCATGCGGCTGACCACCGACACCTTCGCGTACTGCGCCGCCGAGATGCCGCGCTTCAACACCATCTCCATCAGCGGGTACCACATCCGCGAGGCCGGCTCGACGGCGGTGCAGGAGGTGGCGTTCACGCTGGCCGATGGCATCGCCTACGTGCAGGCGGCCGTGGACGCCGGGCTGGACGTGGACCGCTTCGCGCCCCGGCTCTCGTTCTTCTTCAACGCCCACTCCAACTTCATGGAGGAGGTGGCCAAGTTCCGCGCGGCGCGCACCCTGTGGGCGCGCATCATGCGCGAGCGGTTCGGCGCCACCGACCCCAAGTCCATGGCCCTGCGCTTCCACGCGCAGACCGGCGGGTCCACGCTCACGGCCCAGCAGCCCGACAACAACGTGGTGCGCGTGGCGCTGCAGGTGCTCTCGGCGGCCCTGGGCGGGGCGCAGTCCATCCACGCCAACGGCTACGACGAGGCCCTGGCCCTCCCCACCGAGCAGTCGGCCAAGCTGGCCCTGCGCACGCAGCAGGTGATCGCCGAGGAGACCGGCATCACCGACAGCGCCGACCCCATGGCCGGCGGGTGGATGGTGGAGTCGCTCACGGCGCAGATCGAGGAGCGGGCGAACGACCTGATCACCCGCATCGACGAGCGCGGCGGCGCGGTGGACAGCATCGAGTTCATGCGCGACGAGATCGCCGACGCGGCCTACCGCTGGCACAAGGCCATGGAGAGCGGCGAGCGCAAGGTGGTGGGCATCAACGTGCAGGCAGAGCCGGAGGACACCCAGATCGACATCCTCAAGATCGACCCCGCCATCGAGCGGGCCCAGGTGCAGCGCCTGGCCGACCTGCGCGCGTCGCGCGACCAGGCCGAGGTGGCCGCGGCGCTGGACGCCGTGCGCTCGGCCGCGCGCGGCACCGACAACCTGCTGCCGCCCATGCACCGGGCGCTGGGCGCCCGCGCGACCATCGGCGAGGTGTGCGGGGTGCTGCGCGAGGAGTTCGGCGAGTACGACCGCATGATCGCGGGCCGCGGATGAACACCTCCGACGCCGAGAAGTACCTGGATGAGCTGCGCGCCCAGGCGATGAACCCGTCGGGGGACGCCGCCGTGGAGCGCCAGCACGCCCGCGGCAAGTTGACGGCCCGCGAGCGCATCGACCTGCTGCTGGACCCCGGCTCGTTCGTGGAGCTGGACATGTTCACGCGGCACCGGTCGCACGGCTTCGGCCTGGAGGACAACCGCCCGTGGGGCGACGGGGTGATCACCGGCCACGGCACCATCGAGGGCCGCAAGGTGTTCGTGTTCAGCCAGGACTTCACCGTGTACGGCGGCAGCCTGGGAGAGGTGTTCGCCGAGAAGATCTGCAAGGTGATGGACTTGGCGGTGCGCATGGGCTGCCCGCTCATCGGCCTGAACGACTCGGGCGGCGCGCGCATCCAGGAGGGCGTGGTGAGCCTGGGCGGCTACGCCGACATCTTCCTGCGCAACGTGCAGGCCAGCGGCGTGATCCCGCAGATCTCGGTGGTGCTGGGCCCCTGCGCCGGCGGCGCGGTGTACAGCCCGGCCATCACCGACTTCATCTTCATGGTGAAGCAGACCAGCCACATGTTCATCACGGGCCCCGACGTGATCAAGACGGTCACCGGCGAGGACGTGACCATGGAGGACCTGGGCGGCGCCCTGAGCCACGCCACAAAGTCGGGGGTCTGCCAGTTCGCGTGCGAGGACGAGGAGTCGTGCCTGGACGAGGTGCGTCACCTGATGTCGTTCATCCCGCAGAACAACCTGGACGGCGCCCCCTACGAGGCCCCGACGGACGACCCGGAGCGACGCGAGCCCGAGCTCCACACCATCGTGCCGGACAACCCCAACAAGCCCTACGACATGAAGCACGTCATCGAGCTGGTGTTCGATGACGGCGAGTTCCTGGAGATCGCGCCGCTGTACGCCCAGAACCTGGTCATCGGGTTCGCGCGCCTGAACGGCCACTCGGTGGGCGTGATCGGCAACCAGCCCAAGGCCCTGGCCGGCGTGCTGGACATCGATGCCTCCATCAAGGGCGCGCGGTTCATCCGCTTCTGCGATGCCTTCAACATCCCGATCATCTCGTTCGTCGACGTGCCCGGGTTCCTGCCCGGCACCAACCAGGAGTACGGCGGCATCATCCTGCACGGGGCCAAGCTGCTGTACGCGTACGCCGAGGCCACCGTGCCCAAGCTCACCGTCATCACGCGCAAGGCCTACGGCGGCGCGTACGACGTGATGAACAGCAAGCACCTGGGCGCCGACTTCAACGCCGCGTGGCCGTCGGCCGAGATCGCGGTGATGGGCGCCGACGGCGCCGTGAACATCATCCACCGCGGCACGCTGAAGAAGGTGGCCGACGAGGGCGGCGACGTGGACGCCCGCCGTGCCGAGCTGATCGACGAGTACAAGGAGCGCTTCGCCAACCCGTACCAGGCGGCGGAGCGCGGGTACGTGGACGACGTGATCCAGCCCGAGGACACCCGGCCGTGGCTGGTGAAGGCACTGGAGATCTCGCTCACCAAGCGCGTGGACGGGCCCAAGCGCAAGCACGGGAACATCCCGCTGTGATGGCCGGCATGCAGGTATCGCCCACGCCGTCGCCCGACGAGGCGGCGGCCATCGCCGCCGCCGTGCGCGTGCTGCTGGAGGCATCGCGCCACGGCGCGGATGCCAATCCGCACCCGGCCGCCTACCGCTCCGCATGGCGCAGGGCCGCCATCCGCGAGGGCGTGGGCCTGTCCCCCATCTCGATGAGGAGTCGCTGATGTTCCGCACGGTGCTGGTGGCCAACCGCGGTGAGATCGCCATCCGCGTCATGCGCACGCTCCGCGAGATGGGCATCCGGTCGGTGGCGGTGTACTCCGAGGCGGACCGCGACGCGCTGTTCGTGCAGTTCGCCGACGAGGCCCACTCGCTGGGCCCGGGACCGGCCACCGACACCTACCTGAACATCCCGAAGATCCTCGAGGTGGCCGCGGCATCGGGTGCCGAGGCCGTGCACCCCGGGTATGGGTTCCTGGCCGAGAACGCGCCCTTCGCCCGGGCGTGCGAGGAGGCCGGGATCACGTTCATCGGCCCGCCCGCCGATGCCATCGACGCCATGGGCTCCAAGACCGCCGCCCGCGCCCTCATGGACGCCGCGGGCGTGCCGATCGTGCCCGGCGTCACCGAGGGCGTGGCCGACGTGGCCGAGGCGGCAGGGATCGCGGATCAGATCGGCTACCCCATCGCCGTGAAGGCCGCGGCCGGTGGTGGTGGCAAGGGCTTCCGCGTGGCGCTGACGCCCGACGACCTGGAGGGCGCGTTCGAGGGCGCGCGGCGCGAGAGCGAGAAGTTCTTCGCCGACTCCACCGTGTACCTGGAGCGCTACCTGCCGCACCCGCGCCACGTGGAGATCCAGGTGCTGGCCGACGGCCATGGCACCACGCTGTGGCTGGGCGAGCGCGACTGCTCGGTGCAGCGCCGCCACCAGAAGCTGGTGGAGGAGACCCCCAGCCCCATCGTGAGCGACGACCTGCGCCGCCGCATGGGCGAGGCGTCGGTGCGCGCGGCCGAGGCGGTGGGCTACCGCTCCGCGGGCACGCTGGAGTACCTGGTGTCGGGCGAGGAGTTCTTCTTCCTCGAGATGAACACCCGCATCCAGGTGGAGCACACCGTGACCGAGATGGTCACGGGGCTCGACCTCATCCGGGAGCAGGTACGCATTGCCGCCGGCGAGCCGGTGTCGGTGACCCAGGACCAGGTGGCACCGCGCGGCCACGCGTTCGAGTGCCGCATCAACGCCGAGGACGCCGAGAAGAGGTTCCTGCCCACGCCCGGGCCCATCACCGCCTACCGCGAGCCCGCCGGCCCGGGAGTGCGCGTGGACTCCGGCGTGCAGGGCGGGTCGGTGATCAGCGACATGTACGACCCCATGGTGGCCAAGCTCGTCACCTGGGACGTGGACCGCGAGTCGGCGCGCAGGCGCATGCTGCGCGCGCTGGAGGAATACGTGGTGGAGGGCCCCACCACCCTCATCCCCTTCCACATCTGGCTGCTCAACGAGCAGGAGTTCATCGACGGCGGGGCCTGCCACGACGCGCTGGAGGCCATGAGCGCCGAGAACACGCCGCTGCCCGCGCGTGACGGGTCGCCCCCGCCCGCGCCCGATGCGCCCGAGGCCGAGCCCGTGGCCGAGCGCAGCCTGGTGGCCGAGGTGGGCGGACGCCGGTTCGACGTGCGGCTGTTCATCCCCGAGAAGGACCTGGGTCCGTCGGGCGCGCCCGCGCCCAAGAAGAAGCGTGAGCGCAAGGCCGGCGCGGGCCACCATGGGGCGGGCAGCGCGGGCGCCACCGGCGAGGTGCACAGCCCCATGCAGGGCACCGTGCTGAGCGTGGCGGTGGAGGCCGGGCAGGAGGTGGCCGCCGGTGACGTGATCTGCATCATCGAGGCCATGAAGATGGAGAACGAGGTGACGGCCCACACGGGGGGCACGGTGACCGCGGTGAGCGTGGAGGCCGGCCAGTCGGTGGCGGCCGACGAGCTCATCGCCGTGATCGGCTGAGATGACCCGGGTCGTCATATGGGCGGGTCGCCTGGGGCCCGGCCGGGCGTCGGCCGGCGCCGTGGTGGAGCCCGAGGGCGCCGACCGCGAGACGGTGCGCCGCGCGGTGCTGGCGTGCGGGGTGGCGCTCGCGGCCGACCGCCTGGCGGCGGCGGCCGAGGATGACCGCAGGCCCGTGGTGCGGGCGTTCGGGGCGTCCTCCCCCGATGACCTGGTGGACCTGACCGGGCGCTGCGAGATCGGCGGGCTGGCCGTGCCGCCCGCCGAGGTGGCGCCGCCGCCGGGTGCGGCCGTGGCCGACCTGCTGCTGGAGCCCGGCGACGACCCCGACGACGCTGAGCCGGTGATCCGGCCGGGAGACGTGGCGCCCGCCGAGGCCGCCGCGCTGTCGGCTGCCGCCCTGGCCCGGGCGCTGCCGCGCGACCCGCTGCACCTGGCGCGCACCGGCGTGGCGCTGCGCACCCTTGCCCGCGAGGCCACGGTGTACCCCGAGACGCTGGCGCAGGTGGCCGGCGGCATCGCCGTGATCGCCCGCAACCCCGAGGACATCCGGCTGTTCAGCGGCCCCGGGCCGGAGGAACCCGCCGGGCGCGTGCGCTGGCAGGCACCCGACCCCCGTCGCGCGGCCGCGGGCGCGGCGGCCGCCATGGCAGGGGCGGCGGCGGGGCTCGGGGTGGCATGGCTGTTGATGGAGTGGCTGGACCCCGCCACGGCCAACCGCGCCACCGGACTGGTGGTGGGCGCGCTGCTGGGCGCAGTGGTGGTGGCCGCCGTGGCCCTGCGGCTGGTGCGGCGCTCCTAGGACGACCCGGCGCCGAACAGCCGGTCGGCGTCGCGGGTGATGTCGGTGCTGAGCAGCACGCGGGCCTCGCCGGCGTCGAAGGGCCGGCCCGGCCACTGCACGCCCACGCGCCCCTGGTCCTCCAGCACGCCCAGCGCCCGCATGAGCGCCAGCAGGCCATCCGGGCCCTCCAGCCCCAGCTCGGCCGCGGCCGTGGAGATGGACAGCATCACGTCGCCCTCGGGGGACCGCCCCTCGTCCAGCCACTGCAGCACCAGCAGCATCTCGAGCCGGTGCGCGTTTTCCCCGTCACCTTCCATGGCGCGAATGTAATGTCCCCGACCGGCCCGCGGCGAGGCTCCACGTTTTCGGAACCCCGCGGGCCGCTCACTGACAGCGAGACAAGGGACGCGGGTGGATCTCTTCGAGTACCAGGGCAAGCAGCTCTTCGCCAAGTACGGCCTCGCCGTGCCGTCGGGCGAGGTGGCCGAGACGCCCGAGCAGGCCAAGACCGCTGCCGAGGCCATCGGCGGCACGGTGGTGGTGAAGGCACAGGTGCAGGTGGGTGGCCGCGGCAAGGCCGGCGGCATCAAGCTGGCCAAGGATCCTGACGAGGCCTTCTCCGAGGCCGACGCCATCCTGGGCATGGACATCAAGGGGCACGTGGTCAAGCGCCTCTGGATCGAGAGCGCCTCCGACATCAAGAAGGAGTACTACGCCTCGGTCACCTTCGACCGGTCGGCCAAGAAGCCGCTGGTGATGCTGTCCGCCATGGGCGGCATGGACATCGAGGCCGTGGCCGAGGAGCACCCCGAGGCCCTTGCGCGCCTGCACGTGGACCCCCTCACGGGCTTCCAGCAGCACCACGCGCGCTGGCTCATCTACCACGCCGGCATCGACGAGCCGGCCCAGAAGGGCGTGCTCGACGCCCTGATGAAGGCCTACGAGGCCTTCATCGGCCTGGAGGCCACGCTCATCGAGATCAACCCGCTCATCTGGACCGCCGACGACCGCGTGGTGGCCCTGGACGCCAAGGTGTCCATCGACAACAACGCGCTCTTCCGCCACCCCGAGCTGGCCGAGCTGCAGGAGAGCCTCACCGACGACCCGCAGGAGCGCATGGCGCACGAGCGGGGCGTGACCTACGTGAAGCTGGACGGCGACGTGGGGATCATGGGCAACGGCGCCGGGATCGTGATGAGCAGCCTGGACGTGGTGGCCCTTGCCGGTGGCACGCCCGCCAACTTCCTGGACGCCGGCGGCGGGTCGAACGCGGAGGCCGTGGCCACCGCGCTCGAGGTGCTGCTGAGCGACCCCAAGGTGAAGTCGCTGATGATCAACATCTTCGGCGGCATCACGCGCTGCGACGAGGTGGCCGAGGGCCTCCTCACGGCGCTCGACACGCTGGGCGCCACGCTGCCCATCGTCGTGCGCCTCGACGGGACCGCCGCGGAGGCGGGGCGCGCCATCATCGCCGAGCGCGCCCCTGCCAACGTGGTGGTCGAGCCCACGATGCTCTCGGCCGCCAAGCGCGCCGTTGAGCTCGCGAAGGAGGCCTCGTGAGCATCCTGGTCGATGAGAACACCAAGCTGGTGGTGCAGGGCGTCACCGGCCGCGAGGGGCAGTTCCACACCCTCCGCAACAAGGCATACGGCACCAACGTGGTGGCGGGCGTCACGCCGGGCAAGGCCGGGCAGGACGTGGACGGCATCCCGGTGTTCAACACGGTGCGCGACGCCGTGGAGGCCACCGGCGCCAACACGTCGATGATCTTCGTGCCGCCCAGGTTCGCCACCGACGCCATCTACGAGTCGCTGGACGCCGGGATCGACCTCACCATCACCATCACCGAGGGCATCCCCGCGCACGACATGATGCGCGTGTACACGCACCTCAAGCGCGGCGACCAGCGCCTGCTGGGCCCCAACTGCCCGGGCGCCATCAGCCCGGGCAAGGCCACCGTGGGCATCATGCCCACCGACGTGTTCACGCCGGGCCGGGTGGGCATCGTCAGCCGCTCGGGCACGCTCACGTACCAGATCTCCAAGGAGATCGGCGACATGGGCATTGGCCAGAGCACAGTGGTGGGCATCGGCGGCGACCCCATCGTGGGATCGTCGTTCATCGACGTGCTGGGCATGTTCGAGGCCGACCCCGACACCGACCTGGTGGTGATGGTGGGCGAGATCGGCGGTGACGAGGAGGAGAAGGCCGGTGCCTTCATCGCCGAGAACATGAAGACCCCGGTGGTGGGCTACATCGCGGGCTTCCAGGCGCCTCCCGGCAAGCAGATGGGCCACGCCGGCGCCATCATCACCGGCTCGTCCGGCACCGCGCAGGGCAAGAAGGACGCCCTCGAGGCGCTCGGCGTGAAGGTGGGCACCAACCCCACCGAGGTGGCCGAGATCGTCCGGGACACCCTGGGGTAGCGGGGCGTGCCCGACGTCATCTCGTTCGCCCGCGGCGCCCCGGCGCCCGAGGCCCTCGACGGCGGGCTCATCGCCCGCTGCTCCGCCGCCGCGCTGGAGGCGGATCCCACCGTCATCCTGTCCTACGGGACGGGCGGTGGGTATCCGCCCCTGCGCGAGTGGCTGGCAGCCCACCACGGCACCACCGCCGATCGCGTGCTGGTGACCAATGGATCGCTCGAGGGGTATGTGTTCCTGCTCGAGACCTTCCTCCAGCCCGGTGACCTGATCGGCCTGGAGGCGCCCACGTACGACCGGGCGTTGCTGCAGGCCCAGATGCACGGCATGGACATCCTGCCCATCCCCATGCAGGACGACGGCCTCGACGTGGACGCCCTGGCGGCCGCCTGCCAGGCGGGCCGGGTGCCCAAGCTGGTCTACACCATCCCCAACTTCCACAACCCCGCGGGCACCACCATCTCGCTCGACAAGCGCCGCGCGCTGGTGGCGCTGGCCGAGCAGCACGGGTTCTGGATCCTGGAGGACGACCCCTACGGCCGCCTGCGGTTCGAGGGCGAGGCGCTTCCCGCCATCTACGAGCTGGGCGGCCCCGAGCGCGTGATGTTCAGCTCGTCGTTCTCCAAGACGCTGGCGCCGGGCCTGCGCGTGGGATACCTCATCGCCCCGCCCGACCTGGTGAAGACCCTCACCACCCGCGCCAACCAGACCTACATCTCACCGGCCCACCTGCCGGAGGCCGCCGTGCACCAGGTGTGCGCGCAGGGCCTGCTCGACCCCAACATCGCGCGGGTCACCGAGCTCATGCGCGTGCGGCGCGACGCCATGGCGGCGGGCCTGCACCACATGCCGCAGGGCACCCGGTGCACGCCGCCCGAGGGCGGGTTCTTCATGTGGCTGGAGCTTCCCGAGGGCATGGACGCCGACGCCCTGCTGCCCGTGGCCCAGGAGGCCGGGGTCATCTACGTGGCGGGCTCGGCGTGCTTCCAGGAGGGGCACCGCAACACGCTGCGCCTGGCCTACTCGGGTGTGTCGCCCGAGGAGATCACCATCGGCATGGAGCGCCTGGGCGGGGTGTTCGCCGGGGCGTGATGCGCCCCGAATGAGAGGGCCGAATGTCCCGGCGGTAGGGACATTCGTGCGGCACCGCCTGCGGTAGCCTTCCCGCCAGCGGGATCCCTCTCAATCAACCGGAGGTACGGGCAGTGCGCACACACGACGTCGTCGTCGTCGGTGCTGGTCTTGCGGGGATGCGCGCGGCGATCGCCGCGCACGAGGCCGGCGTGGACGTCGCCCTCGTGACGAAGCTCCACCCCGTGCGCAGCCACTCGGGCGCCGCGCAGGGCGGCATCAACGCCGCGCTGGGCAACGAGACCGAGGACAGCACCGACAACCACACTTTCGACACCGTCAAGGGAGCCGACTACATCGGCGACCAGGACGCCATCGAGATCCTCTGCGAGCGCGCGCCGCTCGAGGTGTACCAACTGGAGCACTGGGGCGCGGTGTTCAGCCGCCAGGAGGACTCCGGCAAGATCGCGCAGCGCCCCTTCGGCGGCGCCGGGTTCCCGCGCACGTGCTACGCGGCCGACCTCACCGGCCTGGTCATCCTGCACACGCTCTACACCGTGGTGGTGAAGTACAACATCCCCACCTACGAGGAGTGGTTCGTGACCGACCTGGTCACCGATGACTCGGGCAACGCGGTGGGCGTGGTGGCCTACGACATGATCCACGGCAAGATCGAGACCATCGGCGCCAAGGCCGTGGTCATGGCCACCGGCGGCGCGGGTCGCGTGTACCGCCCGTCCACCAACGCGCACGCCTCCACGGGCGACGCCATGAGCATGGCGCTGCGCAAGGGCGTGCCGCTCAAGGACATGGAGTTCATGCAGTTCCACCCCACCACCCTGGCCGCCAACGGCGTGCTGGTGACGGAGGGTGCCCGCGGAGAGGGCGGGTACCTCCTGAACAAGGACGGGGAGCGCTTCATGAGCAAGTACGCCCCCAACAAGCTGGAGCTGGCATCGCGCGACGTGGTGTCGCGTGCCGAGGCCACCGAGATCATGGAAGGCCGCGGCGTGGATGGCTGCGTGCTGCTGGACCTGCGCCACCTGGGCCGTGACCGCATCATGGAGCGGCTGCCGCAGATCCGCGAGCTGGCCATCGCCTTCGCCGGCACCGACCCCATCGAGGAGCCCATTCCCATCCGCCCCGGCGCGCACTACCACATGGGTGGCGTGCACGTGGACAACTGGGGAGCTGCTCCGCACATGCCGGGCCTGTTCGCGGCCGGCGAGTGCTCCTGCGTGTCGGTGCACGGCGCCAACCGCCTGGGCGGCAACTCGCTGCTGGAGGCGGTGGTGTTCGGCGCCCGCGCCGGCGAGGCCTCGGCGGCGTACGCCAAGGAGACCGGCGAGCCCAACGTGCCCACCAATGCCGCCGACGAGGTGCAGGCCAACATCGAGGAGCTGCTGCTCCGCGAGAACGGTCCGCGCCAGGGCGAGATCCGCGACGAGCTGGCCGCGGTGATGCAGGAGAAGGTGGGCGTGTTCCGCGAGGACGCCACCCTGCGCGAGGCCAAGGCCAAGGTCACCGAGCTCAAGGACAAGTTCCAGGGCGTGGTGGTGGACGACAAGGGCAAGACCTTCAACACCGACCTCATCCACACCATCGAGACCGGGTACCTGCTGGACCTGGCCGACTGCATGGTGACCGGCGCCATCGCGCGTCACGAGAGCCGGGGCGCCCACTCGCGCACCGACCACCCGGACCGCGACGACGAGAACTGGATGAAGCACACGCTGGCGTACCTGGACGATGGCGAGATCCGCCTCGACTACTCGCCGGTGACGATGACCAAGTACGAGCCCCAGGTGAGGTCCTACTGATGGCGACGACCACGTTCCGCGTCTTCCGGTTCCAGCCGGACTCCGGGGAGACCGAGTCCTACCACCAGGACTTCAACCTGGAGCACGAGGACAAGACCACGGTCCTGGACGCGCTGCTGCGCCTCCAGAACGAGCAGGACGGCACGCTGGCCGTGCGGTATTCATGCCGCAGCGCCATCTGCGGGTCGTGCGCCTGCAAGGTCAACGGCAAGACGGTGCTCGCCTGCATGACGCAGGTGGAGGAGGCCAAGGCCGAGAGCGGGTCGGACACCCTGCAGGTGGACCCCATCGGCAACTTCCCGCCCATCAAGGACCTGGTCGTGGACATGACCTCGTTCTGGGAGAAGTTCAAGGCCGTCAAGCCGTTCCTCATCCCCGACGGCCCGGCACCGGAGAAGGAGCGCCTGGTGCCCAAGGCCGCCATGGAGAAGGTGGCCAAGGAGAGCGCCTGCATCCTGTGCGCGGCCTGCTACTCCGAGTGCAACTCGCTGGCCGCCGACCCGGAGTTCGTGGGGCCCGCGGCGTTCGCGTGGGGCTACCGGTTCGCCGCCGACGAGCGCGACGCGCAGCGCAAGAACCGCGCCAAGCTGTACTCGGGCGAGCACGGCGTGTGGGACTGCACCCGCTGCATGTTCTGCAACGAGCGCTGCCCCAAGGGCGTGGACCCGCGTGACGCCATCGAGAAGCTGGGCGCCATCGCGTTCCAGGAGAAGGTCACCAAGGACAAGGGCGCGCGCCACGCCAAGGCGTTCCTCATCTCCATGAAGCAGGGTGGCAAGCTCAACGAGCAGCTGGTGGGCGGCTACACCGACCCCATCGGCGGCGCGTTCAACGCCCCGCTGGCGCTGAGGATGCTCCAGAAGGGCAAGCTGCCCGTGTCGCCGCTCACCCACAAGGTGAAGAACCGCGACCAGGTCACCAAGCTCATCAAGAACGTCAAGGAGACGATCTAGTGCCGCGTCAGTTCGCCTACTACCCCGGTTGCGTCGCCGAGTTCAGCTCCAAGGAACTCAACGCCACCACCAAGGCCCTGGCGCCGATGCTGGACATCGAGCTGCTGCCCATGCCGCAGGCCACGTGCTGCGGCGCCGGTGACATCGCCGAGGCCAAGCCCAACCTGTACCTCACGCTCAACGTGCGCATCCTCTCGGAGGCCGAGGAGATGGGCGCGGACATCATGACCATCTGCAACGTGTGCACGCTCAACCTGCGTCGCGCCAACAAGATGGTGAAGGAGGACCCGCGCCTCCTCGAGCAGGTCAACGGCGAGCTGGTGAACGCCGGTGCCCGTCCGTACCAGGGCACCATCGAGGTCACGCACCTCCTCTGGTACCTGGCCACCGAGGAGGGCCTGTCCCTGCTCGAGCAGAAGGGCCCGCGCGGCCTCAACGGCCTGAAGGTGGCGCCGTACTACGGCTGCCAGCTCCTGCGGCCGTCGTCGGTGATGGGCTTCGAGGACCCGGACCGCCCGCAGTCGCTCGAGCGCCTCATCACCGCCCTCGGCGGCGAGGTGGCCGACTACGACGGCAAGACCCGCTGCTGCGGCTTCCCCATCATCCTCGCCCGCGAGGAGGTGGCGCTGAAGGAGAGCCACGTGGCGCTGTCCGGTGCCCGCGACGCCGGCGCGCAGGTGATGGTGACGCCGTGCCCGCTGTGCCACCTGGCCATGGACGCCTACCAGCGCAAGACCGAGGCGCTCATGGGCGAGGAGTACGCCATGCCGGTGCTGCACCTGCCGCAGCTCATCGGCCTGGCCCTGGGCATGCCCACGCAGACCATGGAGTTCAAGCGCCACTTCACCTCGATGGACGGCGTGCTGGAGACCGTGGGCGCCTAGCCCGCGCACCGCACCTGCAGGACACGGAACGGCCCGGGAAACCGGGCCGTTCCCGTTTGGGGGGACGGTCACCCCCCGGGAACCGTCCCCATCGGGTCTAGCCTGCACCTCGATGGCCATTCGCCTCCTCCTCGCCGTGGTCGCCCTGCTCGCGCCTGCCGGGATGGCCCTGGCCGACGTGCCCACCGGGGTGCCCGACGCGCTCTCGCCCCAGCCGCTCGAGCGCGCGGCTCTGGCCGCCATGCCCGCGGTGTGGCGGGTGGAGGCCAGCACCACCATGACCGGCATCCGCACCAAGGACGGCCGCACCATCCCGCTGCCTCCCCGCGCGCGGGCCGTGAGCCGCGAGGGCACGGCCTTCGGCGTGACCCCCGACGGCTACCTGGTGAGCGCCGCGCACGTGGTGCGTCCCACGGGGGCCGACCTGGCCGAGGCCGCCTACTTCCAGTACCTGGCCTTCTCCGGCCGGCCCCACTCCACCGAGATCGCGCGCGAGTGGGTGAAGGACAACGACGCCGTGCCCACGGGCCTCACCCCCATCAACCTGGTCATGCGCCCCACGGCCGCAGGGGCCGCGGCCAAGGTGGACCGCGGCGTGACCCCGCGCATCGTGGAGGTGGACCAGATGCGCGACATCGCCGTGGTGAAGGTGCCCGGCGTCATAAACACCCCCTCCATCGGCCTGGATCGGGGGCTCGACCGCGGCACCCCCATCGCCACCCTGGGCTTCGGCGCCGAGGATCCCTTCGCCCAGCCCCAGCGCGCGGACCTGGTGCCCGCCGTTCGGCTTGGGGTGATCGGCGAGACCGGTGAGTACGAGGACAACCCGCTGCGCATCATCACTCTCATCTCCAACGAGGTGCAGAAGGGCGACTCGGGCGGCCCGGCCGTGGACGAGCGGGGGCGCGTGCGGGGAATCGTGCTGCTCAAGCGGGCCGAGGGCGGCGGCGGCATGGCGCCCACCGAGCAGATCCTCCGCGTGCTGGACCGCGCCAACGTGCGCGGCTGGGAGGGCCGCACGCAGTTGCTGTATCGCGAGGCACTGGGGCGCGTGGCGCAGTTCGACCTGCAGGGCGCCACCACCGACCTGCGTCGCACCCTGGCCACCTACCCGGCCCACGGACTGGCCGGCTATGAGATCCAGCGCGTGCGTGCGCTCGAGCGCGCGCGCCTGGCCCTGGCCGGCGAGCCCTGGTACCGAGGCGGCCTCGTGGCCGCCGGCCTGAGCGCCCTGCTCATCGCCGGCATCCTGGCCGTGCTCCTGTGGAAGGCGGTAAACCGCTCACCCGGCGTGCTGGGGCCGCGCGACCGCAAGGCGCCGTTCGACCAGGAGTCGCACCCCGACGACGAGCCCTAGGCACGTACACTTCGCCACGCGATGACCCTCGGCACCGCGCTCGCGATACTCCTCGGCACCCTGCTGTTCGCAGTGGGGTGCATCGTGGTGGCCCGCATGGCCGCTGCGCGCAAGCCGCTGTTCCGCGATCCGGGCATGGCCAGCGAACTGCGCAACGACCTGATGTTCGCGGTCACCATCTTGCTGGGCTTCCTGCTGCTCATCTCGATGACGCACTACGAGAACAGCAGCAACGCGGCCATGAACGAGGCGCGCGCCGTCACGGGCATGGCGGCCACCGCCGACGGTATCCGCGATCGCGCGATCCGCGAGGAGATCCAGCACGACCTGGTGTGCTACGCGCGGGCCGTGGTGAGCGATGACTGGACGGCCGGGGATGAAAGCGCGGTGGGCGGCGAGGTGGGCGGCAGCCTGCGGGCCGACTACCGGCTGAACGAGCTGAGCCGCGCGGTGAGCGCCGCCGTGCGCGCGGGCTACGACTTCGACGAGATCATGGCCGCGGACACCGCCATCCGCACGCATCGCGCCGAGCGGCTGTACCAGGGCACGCCCTTCTCGCTGGCCCTGTGGGTGATGAGCGGCCTCAGCGTGGCGCTGCTCATCATCATGGCCGCCATGCTGCTGGCCACCGAGTACGCGTGGGTGCAGTACGCCATCGTGGGCTCCACGGCGCTCATCCTGGCGTTCATGCTCATCCTCATCGGCGCCTTCAGCAAGCCCTTCTCGGGCACCGACCCGCTGCCCGTGGTGTCGCCGGCGGTCATGGAGCAGTCCATCGATGACATCCGCGAGTACGTGAACGGCAACCCGGCCGTCATGCGGTCATGCAGCACCACCTCCGCCACCGGGGGCCGGGGCTAGGCGGGAGCGTCCTCCGCGCGCCCGCCCAGGTGCTGGGCGAAGAACCTCTCCATGGCCCGGTAGGCGCGCATGCGGTTCTCGGGCTTGGCGAACCCGTGGCCCTCGTCGTCGGCCACGATGTACTCCACGTCCACGCCGCGGGCCTGCAGGGCCTCCACGATCTGGTCGCTCTCGTGCTTGGTCACGCGGGGGTCGTTGGCGCCCTGGATCACCATGAGCGGCGTGACGATGTCGTCCACCCGTGACAGCGGCGAGCGCGCCCACATGTCCTCGCGCTCCTCCTCCACCTCGGGGTCGCCCACGAACCGGAACCACGTGCTCTTGAGGAACGGGCGCCAGTACTCGGGGAACGACCGGATGAGGGTCACCAGGTTGGACGGGCCCACGAAGCTCACGGCGGCGCGGAAGCGGTCGGGCGTGAAGGTGACGCCCACCAGCGTGGCGTAGCCGCCGTATGACCCGCCGTAGATGCCGATGCGGTCGGGGTCGGCGATGCCCTCTGCGATGGCCCAGTCCACGGCGTCCATGAGGTCGTCGTGCATCTTCCCCGCGAACTCCCGCTCGGCCGCGTGCATGAAGTGCTTGCCGAACCCCGTGGAGCCGCGGTAGTTGACCTGCAGCACGGCGTAGCCGCGGTTGGCCAGGAACTGCGCCACGCCGTCGTAGCCCCAGGCGTCACGGCTCCACGGCCCTCCGTGGACGTAGAGCACCATGGGGAGATCCTTGGGCTCCAGGCCCCGGGGCACCGTGAGATAGCAGTACATGGTGAGCCCGTCGCGGGTGGTGATCTGCACGGGGCGCATTGGCGAGAGCTCATCCGGTGACAGCCACGGCCGGGGGCGGAACAGGAACTCGCTCTCCCCCGTCTCGCGGTTGAAGAGGTACGTGGCGCCGGGGTCCACGTCGCTGTCGAAGGCCACGGTCCACATGGTCTCGTCGGCGTCGCTCCCGGAGATGCGCGGGTCGCCGTCGGCGATCTGCTTCACCTTCTCGAAGTCGCGGGCGAAGCGGTCATCGAAGGCGTGCACCACCAGGCGGTCGCGCAGGTAGGCCGCGCCCAGGAGGGTGCGGTCCCTGTCGCTCACGATGGGCATGCCGAGGTCGGCCACCTCGTCCTCGTCCAGCACGGTCTCCTCGCCCGTGGCCACGTCGATCGCCACCAGGCGCGAGCGGTCGTTGCCCCGGGCGCTGCCCACCCACATCACGCCGCCGTCGGCGTCGAAGCCGTAGGGCTGGCCGCCGTCCTCGTTGTCGAACTCGGCCAGCACGCGGAAGTCGTCCTGCTCGGTGTCGCGCACAAGCAGCTGGTAGTCGCCCTCGGGGGTCTGGGCGTAGGCGCCGCGCACGTGCCCGTGCCGGTCGGCCACCCACCCGATGATGTTGCCGGGGTTCTCCGCGATGGGCGCCATCTCACCGGTCCCCAGGTGGAGGCGCTCGACGTCGAACACCCCGCGGTCGCGGCGGTTGGTGCTCACGATGATCTGGTCGGGCGTGGCGCGTGGCACCGACACGATGCTGGCGCGCACCCCATCGAAGGGCGTGAGGTCGCGCGCGGTGCCGTCACCGGGCACGTCCACCATCATCACGTGGTGGTTCTCATCCCCGCCCTGGTCCTTGCTGTAGAGGATGTGCTTCGAGTCGCGGGTCCAGGAGTAGCCCATCACCCCGCGGTCGGTGTCGCGGGTCACGGGCACGGCCCCGCCGCCCTCGATGGGGCGCACCCACACGTTCAGCAGGCCGTCAAGCGGGGCCAGCCACGAGAGCATGGTGCCGTCGGGCGACGGCTTGGCCAGGGCGCGCTCGGGGTTGTCGAAGAACTCGCCGAGCGGGATGAGGCGGGGCTGTGTCATGGGCGGAAGACTGGCACTCACTGGTGCGCATTTCGGCGCGATCGGTATGCCCCCCGCGCGGTCCGCGTCCATACGTTCGGCCGCATGCCGCCGACGTATCGAGATGTTCGCCACACCCTCCGCGCCGCGGGATGGACACCGACGCGACAGCGCGGTTCCCATGAGGTGTGGGTAAGCCCGGGCGGTCGATCCCGCGTGACCGTTGCGGGCAAGGACTCCACTACAGTCAAGCGCGGAACCCTTGCGGCGATTCGCCGCCAGACGGGACTGGAGGATCTCCGGTGAAGGAATACCTCGTCATCTATGAGCAGGGCGATGACGGCACGTGGGGCGCGTATTGCCTCGACCTTCCCGTCTACGCCGGAGCGGACACCCGTGAGGAGACCGCCGCATTGATGCGCGAGGCGCTTGCCGGACACATCGAGGCGCTGCGTGAGGCTGGTATCGAAGTTCCCGAGCCCATGCACCAGGCCGAGTTCATCGCCGCCTAGCCGGCGGGGCTGTACCGCCGCTGCTCGACACCTGAGGGGAACTCCCGCGACTCCACGAGCCGCAGCAGCGCCCACTCCCCGTCCCCCGCCAGCAGGGGGATTCCCTCCCCCAGGTCCACCGGGATCACCGTCACCACGAACTCGTCAATGAGCCCGGTGTCGAGCAGCTGCTGGATAAGCGTGCCGCCGTCCACATAGACGTCGCCCCCACCCGCAGCGGCCCGCGCCTCGTCCACCATCTCCACCGGCGACCCCGACACTGCCCGCACCGTGGGCTCGGTGGGGTCGAGCGGCCCCGTGGTGGCCACCAGCACCGGAGTGCCGCCGTAGGGCCACCCGGTGCCGAAGCCCTCCACCACGTCGTAGGTGCGGCGCCCCATGAGGATCGCCCCCACGCCGGCCATGAAGGCCTCGTAGCCGTAGTCCTCGCCGGCGTGGCCGTCGGGCAGCCACGACAGGTCGTCGTCGGGCCCGGCGATGAAGCCATCCCGGGACATCGCGATGAACACGCGGATCATGCGCGCCACTCTGTCACGAGTCGCCACAACGAAGCGGCCCCCGAGGGGATTCCCCCGGGGGCTGCTCGCAGCACTTCAACCTGTGAGGCGCTCTACTTGATCTTGATGACCGACTCGCTCTGGGCGGTGCCGGTGGGGGCGTAGATCACCCGCAGGTTCAGCTTCCTCGCCTGCGCCTTGCGAAGCAGGGCGCGGGTGACCACCTTGGCGTTGTCGGCCGTGGTGGTGATCACTGCGGCGGTGTAGGCCTTCCTCAGCGTGCGCTTGCCGAGGCGGGTCCCCTTCTGCATGGCCACGCGGCTGCTGGTGGCCTGCTCACGCGACATCTCGTTGGCCGTTGGCCGCTCGAAGATGAAGGTGTACTTGCCCTTAGGGCCGAGCTGGGTGCGCACCGTGACCACCGCGTTCTTGCCCGGTGCGCTGGTGTTCACCGTCGGGGTGGCGAGGGTGGTTGCCGGGCCCGCGGTCGGGGCGGGCGTCGGGGTTGGTGTGGGGGTGGGAGGCGGCGTGGGGGTGGGAGTCGATCCGCCACCCGGACCCGTGGGGTCGACGGCAACACTCCCGCCGAAGGACGTCATCCCGGACGCCGTGAGGAACGACGTGTTCGCCGAGTCGGCCCCTGCGATGGACCCCTTCGCAAGCGCCTGGCCTCCCCTAACCGGCCAGAACAGGCTCTCCGTGTTCGCAGCCATCGTGAACGGCCCAAAAACACTTAACAAACCCGTGAACCTGGTCGCCGGTGTCCACCCGGGGAAGTCAGCTGTGGGGAACACACTCAGCGTTTGCGTTGGGGAGCCAGAGTTCATCGAGAAGACGCCGGCTGGCGAGCCCGCGATCACTACCGCTGAATCCGTGCTGCTGGAGAGCGTGGCTGTGGCGCCAGGCGTCAAAGCGACTCGGGTGATCCGACTGCTGGACTTGAAATACGCGTAACCCCCGCTCACAGCTGGCGCTGTGTTGCCGCCTGTGGAGACGTTGGACAACGACCCGCTGAACGGCGCATCGCGTGTGGCCCCGTCAAGGGTAACCCTGGCCAGATACCGGGTGACTGATCCCCCGGTGCCAGTGTTGTTCTCGCAGATGTAATAGATGAACTGGCTGTCGGTCGTAGGGCCGTAGCCATCCGCGGCCCCGGCAGGGCACATGGATCCTCCGCTGAAGAACTCCGTCTTCGTGCCGGACGAATCAACACGAGTCAACTTGGGGTTGGTCTGCGACGCCCCGGTTACGACATAGACCGCGGAGTTCGTAGCCGCGAGACCCCTGATCGTGTCCGAGCCGAAGCTCGCGAAGGCGTCATTACGGCCGGTCGTGCCGTCGAGTTCCACGCGGCCGACCGAGTTGCCCCCCGCTCCTGAGACGGAGTAGTAGAGGTAATCCGCGGCGCTCGCCGCCGCGGCGCTGACGCCCAGGCCGGCAACTGACGCCGCAGTGACGGCGAGGGCCATACGCTTCTTCATGGGGATTCCTCCTGCAGGTCTCGACAGGTCCGGGACCCGTCCGGGGGTTGAGCCGGTGGCGCCTCGGCCTCCGGAACAAAACTGTGTCGAAAACACCATGGCAGGCCCCCCTCGCCCGACTAGCCACTTCATGGTGAAATCCCCATATCCGGTTTCGACGGGCTCCGGCCCGGCCGTAATGTCGAATCCCTATGGACCCCCAATGGAACAGACGCCTCCTGATCGTGGAGGACGAACCACTCACCGCACGGCTGCTTCGCGACGCCCTCGAGGGCCTGGACTTCGAGGTGGCCGTGGCGGAGTCGGTGCCCGAGGCGCGCACCGCGCTTGCGGACTTCGACCCGGATGTGGCCCTGGTGGACCTGGTGCTGGGCGGCGGGCCGTCGGGCGTGGACCTGGCGCATGTGATCCACCGGAAGCACCCGGGCGTGGGCATCCTCATCCTCACGCGGTATCCCGACCTGGCGAGCGCGGGGTTCCCCGACGATGCCCTTCCCCCCGGAACGGGGTTCGTGCGCAAGGACCTGGTGGAGGACTCGCGCCACATCGTCGCGGCGATCAACGAGGTGCTGTCGGAGCGGCCCGACGTGGTGCGCCACGACACCGACTCGGAGCGGCCCCTGGCCATCCTCAGCCCCGCCCAGCTGGAGGTGCTGCGGATGATGGCCCAGGGGTACGACAACGACAGCATCGCGAGGCAGCGGGGCTGCAGCCGCTCATCCGTGGAGAACCTGATCGCCGAGGTGTACAAGCGGCTGGGGATCGACCCCCGCGGGGAGCTGAACCCCCGGGTGGAGGCCTGCCGGGTATTCATGTCGGTGGTGGGAATCCCCGACCGCAGCACCGCCTGAGGCCATGACCCGCCGCGGCCGCGAGAACCCCGTGGTCACCTGGCCGCTCTTCTGGGTGACCATGGCGCTGGCCCTGGTGGTCAACCTGCTCGACCGCTCGAACGTGAACTCGATCGGCGACGTGGGCGTGAACGCGCTCGTGGTGATCGCCTCGGTGCTGGTGATGTTCGCCGTCATGTGGGTGCTGGAACCGCTGGTGATGGGCGGCCCGGACTCCCAGCGCACCGTGCGCACGTTCATCCTCATCGCCATCGGCGGCCTCGTGCGCGGCCCGGTGCTGAGCGCACTGCTCGTGACCACCGGCATCTCGGATGCCCGCTGGGCCTACCGGGCGCTGTCAGGGCTGTTGCTCTACGCGCCCATCCTCACGATCGCGGCGAGCGTCATCACCCTGCTCCGGGCAAACGCCACGCGCCGGGCCGACTTCACGGCCGACGCGGAGCGCCTCTCCCACGAGGAGCAGGAGGCCAGGGCGCGCACGCAGGCCTACCGCGCGCGGGCGATGGATGGCATCCGCGCGATGCTGGCCGATCGGCTCACCGCGCTGCGATCAGGCGATGGCACCGACCTCGGTGCCCAGCTGCGCTCTGATGTGGACGGGGTGATCCGCCCCCTCAGCCACCGGATGGCCGGCCGGACGAGCGCCGGTGCAGCGCCTCCGGGCACGCCCCGTGCGCCTCGCGTGCGATGGGCGGACGTGTGGCGCACGGGCCTGCTCGGGCGCCCCATACGGCCGGCCCTGCTCGGCTCGGGGATGACGCTGGCGTCGCTGGTGTCGCTCTCGTGGTACGCGGGCAGCCCCGAATGGGGCGTGGCGAGCGCCGTCGTGGGCGGCGTGCTCGTGTACCTGGTGATGCTGGTGCTGCGCGCCGTATTGCAGGGCCCGCTTCGCTCCATGCCGCCGGCCCGCCGGGCGACGGTGTTCACGATCGCCGTCGCCGCCTTCCTGACCGGGCCGGCAGCGGTGCTGGTGGCGATGCTCATGGCGTCGGGCAGCACGTCACCGTGGCGTGTGCCGATCGCCTTCGCCGTGGTGGGAACGGTGTTCGCCTGGCTGGCGGCCCTCGACCAGGGGCTTCGCCTCCAGGTGGCCGCCACGGACTCGGAGATGCAGGCCCGCACGGCGCAGATGCAGCATGCCGCGGCCTTCGCGCAGTCGGTGGCGTACCACGAGGAGAGGCGGCTCTCGCGGGCGCTGCACGGACCGGTGCAGGCCGCGGTCACCTCGGCGGCCATGCGCGTGGAGGCGGGCGACATCACCGGTGCGGAGCAACTGCTGCTCGATGCCATCGGGCACCTCGACACCAGCGCCACCGATGAGCGTAGCGTGGGCCGCGCACTCGACGACATCACCGCGGCGTGGGACGGCCTGTGCGCGGTGGACGTGGACGTGGCAACCGACGCCGAGCACGCCATCGACGCCGACCCCCCTCTCGCCTCATCGGTCATCGATATCTGCACCGAGGCCTGCTCGAACGCCGTGAGGCACGCCGACGCGGAGCACATCAGCGTGATGGCGCGGCGCCGAGGGGACACCATCACGCTCGTGGTGCGCGACGACGGTGCGCCGTCGGGCAACGAGCCACTGCCCGGGCTGGGCTCGGCGATGCTCGACGACATCACGCTGCACTGGGAGCGCCGGCGCGAGGGCGACGCCACCGTGCTGCGCGCCACCCTGCCCTGCCGGTAGCCCGCTGATACCGTCGGTCACATGACCGACACCGACGACAGGCCCCTCGTCATCGCGCTCTGCCCCGACCTCATGATGCGCTCGCGCATCGAGAGCGGGCTCGACATCGCCGGTTACCGGCTGCGCGTGGTGGGAGGCCCCACGCGCCTGGCCGAGGCGCTGGCCGAGGACTCACCGGCCTGCCTGATGATCGACCTCGAGGCGGGCGATGACGCCATCGCCGCGATCGAGGGGCTGCGGGCCGACCCGGCCACCGCGGGCATCCCGCTGGCGGCGTTCGCCGGGCATACCAACGTGGACCTGCTCGACCGCGCGAGAGCCGCGGGCGCCGACCCCGTTGTGGCACGGGGACAGGCGGCCATCAGCACGGGCAAGGTGGTGGAGCAGGCCATCGAGGCGCACCGCCGCTGAGCACGGGGGCCGTCGCCGCGGTGGGACTGTCCCCCTCGGGTGCCGCGCGATAGCCTCCGGGACTTATGAAGAACGCCGGTCTCTACCTACCCGCACTGCGCGATGGCGTGGTCGTCTTCGACGGCGGCCTCGGCACCCAGATCCAGGCCCGTGACCTCACCGCCGAGGACTACGGCGGCGGCGCGCTGGAGGGCGCGGTGGACTACCTGTCCATCACGCGGCCCGACGTGCTGGAGGAGATCCACCGCTCCTACCTGGAGGCCGGGTCCCAGGCGGTGGAGACCAACTCGTTCCAGGCCACTGCCATCCGCCTGGAGGAGTGGCAGCGCCCGGACGGCGGCAACCTGGCCGAGTTCGTGACCGAGATCAACATGGCGGCGGCCGGGGTGGCGCGCAAGGCGTGTGATGAGTTCGAGGCGGCCGACGGCATCCCGCGGTTCGTGATCGGCTCCATCGGCCCCACCGGCATGCTGCCGGGCACCGACGACCCCAAGCTGTCGGGCATCACCTTCGACGAGCTGGCCAACCAGATCCGCACGCAGGCCAAGGGCCTGATGCAGGGCGGCGCCGACGTGCTGCTCATCGAGACCCAGCAGGACATCCTGGAGACCCGCGCGGCCATCCACGGCATCCGGCTGGCGTTCGACGACCTGGGCACCCGCGTGCCCATCCAGGCGCAGGTGGCGCTGGACCAGACCGGCCGCATGCTGCTGGGCACCGACGTGGGCGCCGTGGTGACCATCCTCGAGGCCATGGGCGTGGACGTGATCGGCACCAACTGCTCGGTGGGCCCCGAGCACCTGCGCGAGCCGGTGAGCTACATGTGCAGCCACTCGGCCAAGCCCATCTCGGTGGTGCCCAACGCGGGCCTGCCCCGCAACGTGGGCGGCGTGGCGCACTACGACCTGGGGCCCGACGACATGGCCAAGCAGATCGCCGCCATGGTGCGTGACTTCGGCCCCAACGTGGTGGGGGGCTGCTGTGGCAGCACGCCCGACCACATCCGCGCCATCGTGGCCGCGCTGAAGGACGTGACGCCCCACAAGCACCCGCCCACCGACCGCACCCCGCGCGTGGCCAGCGCCATGCGCGCCGTGGACCTGGGCCAGGAGCCGCGCCCCACAATCGTGGGCGAGCGCGTGAACACCCAGGGCAGCCGCAAGATCAAGGAGATGATCCTCGCGGACGACTACGACGGCGCCCTGGCCGTGGCCCGCGAGCAGGTGGAGTTCGGCGCCCACGTGCTGGACGTGTGCGTGGCGCTGACCGAGCGCACCGACGAGCCCGAGCAGCTGGCCACGCTCACCAAGAAGCTGGCCATGGGCGTGGAAGCCCCGCTGATGATCGACAGCACCGAGGCCGACGCCGTGGAGGCCGCCCTGGCCCACTACCCCGGCCGCGCCATCGTCAACTCCATCAACATGGAGAACGGCCGGGTGAAGATCGACCAGGTCGTGCCGATCATCAAGAAGCACGGCGCGGCCGTGGTGGCGCTGACCATCGACGACGAGATCGGCATGGCCAAGACGCCCGAGGCCAAGCTGGGCGTGGCGCGGAAGATCCACGACATCGTGGTGGGCGAGTACGGCCTGCCCCCGGAGAGCCTGATCTTCGACGCCCTCACCTTCACGCTGGCCACCGGCGAGGACGAGTACCGCGAGTCGGGCAAGGCCACCATCGAGGGCATCCGCCTGATCAAGGAGAACCTGCCGGGCGTCTACACCAGCCTGGGCGTGAGCAATGTGTCGTTCGGGCTCAGCCCCGCCGCCCGCGCCACGCTGAACAGCGTGTTCCTGGCCCGCGCCGTGGAGGCCGGGCTGGACCTCGCCATGATCAACCCCACGCACAACCGACCGTTGGGCGAGATCCCGCCCGACGAGGTGGAGCTGGCCGACGACCTCATCTTCGCCCGTCGCGAGGACGCCCTGCCCAGGTTCATCGCCAAGTACGAGGGCGTGGAGGAGCAGGACGCGCCCGATCCGGCCGCCCGGTTCGAGGGCCTGCCGCCCGATGAGGTGATCTTCGAGCGCATCCTGCACCGGGTGCCCGAGGGAGTGGAGGCCGACATCGACCAGGCGCTCGACCAGCGCGGTGGTCGCACCAACGACCCGGCCATCGCCGTGCTGAACGAGGTCCTGCTGCCGGCCATGAAGGAAGTGGGCGACCGCTTCGGGCGCGGCGAGCTCATCCTCCCCTACGTGCTGCAGAGCGCGGAGGTGATGAAGAAGAGCGTGGCCCACATCGAGCAGTTCCTCGACCAGGTGGAGGGCTACACCAAGGGCACGGTCATCATGGCCACGGTGTACGGCGACGTGCACGACATCGGCAAGAACCTGGTGGGCACCATCCTCAAGAACAACGGGTACACGGTGCACGACCTGGGCCGGCAGGTGCCGGTGACGGCCATCATCGACGCGGCCGAGGAGCACAAGGCCGACGTGATCGGCGTGTCGGCGCTGCTGGTGAGCACCAGCAAGCAGATGCCCCTGCTGGTGCAGGAGCTGGCCGCGCGCGGCATGGACTACCCCGTGCTCATCGGCGGCGCGGCCATCAACCGCCAGTTCGGGCGGCGCACGCTGTTCCTGGAGGACGGGGAGCCGTACGCGGGCGGGGTGTTCTACTGCAAGGACGCCTTCGACGGGCTGGCCGCCGTGGACCGCCTGCAGGGACCCGACGGCAGTCGCGAGGCCTTCCGCCAGGAGCGGCTGGACGAGGCGCGCGAGAGCGAGGAGAAGGTGGCCGAGGCCAAGTCCCGGCCCCGCCCCGCGGCACAGCCGGTGGAGCTGGACGACGCCCCGGTGCCCGAGCCGCCGTTCTGGGGCGCGGTGCGCGTGACCGAGTTCGACGTGGACGAGATGTTCGCGCGCATGGACGAGAAGTCTCTGTACAAGATGTCGTGGGGCGGTCGCGGGCAGGACGACGCCGAGTTCCAGCGCATCGTGCGCGAGGAGTTCGAGCCCCGGCGGCGCGAGATGGAGAAGCGGTCCATCGCGGACGGCTGGATCGTGCCCCGCGCCACCTATGGGTACTTCCCCGCCGGGCGCGACGGCGACGCCGTGGTGATCCTCGACCCCGAGACGGGCGACGAGGCCGCGCGGTTCGAGTTCCCGCGCCAGGACGAGGGCCGGCTGCTGTGCCTGGCCGACTACCTGCGCCCGCTGGACAGCGGCGTGCGCGACGTGATCGCCCTGCAGGCCGTGACCGTGGGACAGGAGGCCACCGAGTACCTGGACCGGCTGCAGGCCGAGGAGGAGTACACCGAGGCCTACTTCGCCCATGGGCTGGCCGTGGAGGCCGCCGAGGGAATGGCCGACCTGGTGCACGCGCGCATCAAGCGCGAGCTGGGCCTGGGCGCCGACCAGGGCCGGCGCTACTCATGGGGCTACCCGGCCTGCCCGGACATCGAGCAGCACGTGGACGTGCTGCGCCTGCTGGCGCCCCACCCCGAGGAGATGGGCATGGGGCTCACCAGCGCCTTCCAGCTCACGCCCGAGCAGAGCACGGCGGCCATCATCATGCACCACCCCCAGGCCACGTACTTCTCGGCCCGCCGCCGCAACCGCCTGCCCGAGAGCGCCTAGGGACCGGCCCCCGGGGTCAGTCCGGGTCGCTCTGCTGCTTCGATAGCCACAGGCGCGCCATGCGCGTGCCCTCGCACATGGCGGTGAGCTTGGCCTCCACCACGTCCTCGGGGACCTCCGACAGGTCGGGGGCCGCCACCCAGATGGCCGATGCCCGGCCGCCACGGGCGGCGGCCAGCACCTCGCGCGCCACGTCGTTGGCGTTCTCTGCCGGGGCATCGGCGCTGATGGGCACCACCATGGCCTCATCCACCGTGAAGGCGTAGGCACCCGCGGGCACCGGGCCGTCGGTGGCCACGATGCGCGCGCCGGCCTCCACCAGAAGGTCCACGGGGGCATCGCCCGGCCAGGCCATGACCGGCCGGAACGGCACGGCCACCGCGGCCGCCGCCACCGCCACGGCGTCGTCCACCGGGGCACCGGTGGTGATCACGTCCAGGCCCAGGCGCTCCAGCCGCTGCGCCCAGTTGCCCGGCTGCGGCAGCGGTCCGGCGCACACCGTGGCCAGCACCGGCACGTTCACCCCGGCGGATTCGAGCTCTTCCCTGCGCACGCGGCGACCGTATCAGGGGGACGAATGGCCCTGTGCCGGATACCGCCTCGCGCCGGGGTCTCCGGTACCTTTCCCGGACCGCGCGGCGGTGTGCACGCCCCGTGCGGCAGCGAAATCCCACCGGAGGGAATGCATGAGCAACGGCAACGGTCCCGTCGGCCTGGACGCCCACGGCATCACCACGTCGGGCGAGGTCCACTGGAACCCGACCACCGAGGAGATCTACGAGCACGCGCTGCGCCGCGGCGAGGGCCAGATCTCCGCAGGCGGGCCGCTCCTCGTCAACACGGCCCCCAACACCGGCCGTTCCCCCAAGGACAAGTTCACGGTCAAGGAGCCGGGCAGCGACGATCGCGTGTGGTGGGGCCCCAACCAGCCCATCTCGCCCGAGCACAACGCCCACATCCGCACGGACCTGGTGAGCTGGCTGTCCGACGGCCGTGAGCTGTTCGTGCTGGACGCCTTCGCGGGCGCCCACCCCGAGCACCGCCTGCCGCTGCGCCTGGTGAGCGACTCCGCGTGGCACACGCTGTTCGCCCGCACCATGTTCATCCCGGCCACGCCCGAGGAGATCGCCGTGCACCAGCCGCGCGCGGTCATCCTGCACGCGCCGGAGTTCAAGGCCGACCCGTCGGTGCACGGCACCAACGCCAGCGGGTTCGTCACGCTCAACCTCAGCGAGCTCGAGATCCTCATCGGCGGCACGCGCTACGGCGGCGAGATCAAGAAGTCGATCTTCACCCTCATGAACGACCGCCTGCCCGAGGAGGGCATCCTGTCGATGCACTGCTCGGCCAACGTGGCCGACGACGGCCGGGTGGCCGTGTTCTTCGGCCTGTCGGGCACGGGCAAGACCACGCTCAGCACCGACCCCGAGCGCCGCCTGATCGGCGACGACGAGCATGGCTGGGCCGATGACGGCGTGTTCAACATCGAGAACGGCTGCTACGCCAAGATCATCAACCTCTCGGCCGAGGCCGAGCCCGAGATCTTCGCCACCACCACCCACTTCGGCACCGTGGTGGAGAACGCCGTGGCCAACCCGGCCACCCGCGTGCTGGACCTCGACGACGACAGCATCACCGAGAACACGCGCGCGGCCTACCCGCTCACGCAGATCCCGGGCTCGGTGCCCGAGAAGCGCGCGGGCATCCCCAGCACGGTGGTCATGCTCACGGCCGACGCCTTCGGGGTGCTGCCGCCCATCGCGCGCCTCACGCCCGAGCAGGCCATGTTCCACTTCCTGTCGGGCTACACCGCCAAGCTGGCCGGCACCGAGGTGGGGGTCACCGAGCCGCAGACCACGTTCAGCACCTGCTTCGGCGCGCCGTTCCTGCCGCAGAAGCCCAACGTGTACGCCGAGATGCTGGGCGAGCGCCTGGCCAAGACGGGCGCGGTGGCCTACCTGGTGAACACCGGGTGGACCGGCGGCCAGTACGGCGTGGGCTCGCGCATGCCCATCAAGGCCACCCGCACCCTGGTGCGCGCGGCCATCAACGGGCAGCTGGACAACGCCGAGACCCGCCAGGACCCCATCTTCGGCCTGCACGTGCCGGTGAGCGTGGAGGGCGTGGACCCCAAGCTGCTCGACCCCATCCAGACCTGGCCCGACCCGGCCCAGTTCGAGGAGACGGCCAAGAAGCTGGCGGATGCCTTCCGCGAGAACTTCAAGCAGTACGAGGGCATGGTGAGCGCCGACGTGGTGGCCGCCGGCCCCATCGCATAGGGGCGCCTACCCCTCGCGCGCGAACGAGGACACCGTGGCCAGGTTGATGGCCACGGTGTCCTCCATGCGCCGGCCGTAGCCCCCGGCCAGCAGCACCACCACGGGCACCCCCTGCAGGCGCATGCAGTCGCGCACCATCACGTCGCGCGCGGCCAGGCCGTGCATCGTCAGCGCCAGGCGGCCCAGGCGGTCGTGCTCATACGGGTCGGCTCCCGCCAGGTAGAAGCAGATGTCGGGCCGACCGCGGTCGAGGGCCCGGGGCAGCAGGCGCTCCAGGGCGGCCAGGTAGGCATCGTCGCCGGTGCCGTCGGGCAGGTCCTCCTCCACGTCGCCCGGCACGCGACGGAAGGGGTAGTTGGCGCCGCCGTTGATGCTCATGCACGTGGTGAGGGGGTCCGGACCCAGGAGGGCGTGGGTGCCGTCGCCCTGGTGCACGTCCAGGTCCACCACCAGGGCGCGCTCGATGGCGCCCTCGGCGCGCAGTCGCCGCACGGCCACCACCACGTCGTTGAAGGTGCAGAACCCCCTGCCCGCGTCGGCGAAGGCGTGGTGCGTGCCGCCGCCCAGGTTGATGCCCGTGCCGTCGTCCAGCGCGGCGCGCGAGGCGGCCATGGTGGCGCCCACGCTCCGGCGCCCGCGCTCCACCAGCTGGGGCGACCACGGCAGCCCCACGGCCTTCTGCTCCCGATCGGTCAGGCGGCCGGCCACCACGCGCTCGAGGTAGAGCGGGTGGTGGGCCAGCAGCAGGTCGGCGTCGGTGGCGGCGGGGGCCTCCTCCACGCGGGCCAGCCCACGCTCTTCGATCGCCTCGCGCAGCAGGCGGTAGCGACCGAGGGGGAACCGATGGCCCTCGGGGAGCGGGTAGGTGAACCTGTCGTGCGCGAAGGCGCGCGTCACGCTCAGCGCCCGGTGAACTCCGGGTCGCGCTTCTCGCGGAACGCCCGCAGCCCCTCCTCGATGTCCTCGCTGCGGAAGGCCCGCTGGCGCCAGCGCTCGGCGATCTCGGCGGCCTCGCCGGGTGCCACGCCGTCCTCCACGGCCCGGATGATGGCCCGCATGCCGGCCACGGCGATGGGCCCGTTGGCGGCCACGGCCAGGGCGTCGGCCACGGCCAGGTCCACCAACTCGGTGCGGTCCACCACGCGGTTGACGATGCCGATCTGACGGGCGCGCTCCGCGTCGATGGGCCGGCCGGTGAGGAACAGCTCACGGGTGGCGGGGCCGCCGGCCACGCGCACGAACCGCTGGATGCCCTCGGCCGCGTACACCCACCCCAGGCGGGCAGGCGGCATGCCCAGCCGCGCGCCGCGGGCGGCCAGGCGCCAGTCGGCCGCCATGGCGATCTCCAGGGCACCGCCGAACGCATTGCCGTTGAGGGCGGCGATCACCGGCACGGGACACCCCTCCACCGCGGCGGCGGCACGGCCCAGCAGCCGCTCACCGGTGCGCACGGCGTCGGTGAGCGCCTCGCCATCGCGGTCCTGCAGGTCGACGCCGCCCGAGAAGTTCCTGTCCCCCGCCCCGGTCAGCACCACGGCGCGGGCGTCACCCAGGGCCTCGGCCGACAGCGCCTCGGCCAGCGCGGCCAGCATGGAGTCATCCAGGCTGTTGGCACGGCCCTCGTTGGCGATGGTGACCATCGAGATCAGATCGCGCCGCTCGACCTCGATGCGCCCGGGATGTGCAGTGCTGGCCATGGGAGGACTCTACGTCCCCGGCCGCGGTGACAGTCACCACATCCAATGGGTGACTGTCACCGGCGCCGGGGGGTGACAGTCACCGCGGGGATACCGCGGAGGTGTCAGCCCACCTGGGACAGGTGGGCCAGCATGGCGTCGGTGACCAGGGCCGGGGCCTCCTGCTGGGCCCAGTGGCTCACGCCCTCCAGCATCACCACCTCCAGCGGTGCGTCCACCTTGGTGATGGAGCGCTCCAGCAGGAGCGGGGTCATGTAGGCATCGGCGTCGGCCCACATGATGGTGGTGGGCACGGTGATGGGAGGGAGGTCGGGCGGCGGCTTGAGCCAGTTCTCGGGCGGGATGTTGGCGCGGTAGTACTCCAGGGCCGCGGTCATGGCGCCCTCGCGCATGAGGGCGTCCTTGAACACGCGCCGCTCCTCGGGCGGGAACGTGCCCGGCGCCGCGGTGTCGAACACGAACGCCTCCAGGTTGGCGGCGTCATCCTTGAGCAGCCACTCCTCGGCCACGCCGGGGAACTGGAACAGCAGCATGTACCAGCTCTTCTGCTGCTGCTCGGGCACCTGGCGGCACTCGGCGCTGGCCACGGGGTGCGGGCTGTTCACGATCATCAGCGACCGCACCTTGTCGGGCATGAGCGCCGCGGTGGCCCAGCAGAGGCTGCCGCCCCAGTCGTGCCCCGCCAGGTGCGCGTAGCCGTGCCCCAGCGCGTTGATGAGCCCCACCACGTCGCCCACCAGCTGCGGGAAGGCGTAGGCCTCGGTGCCCTCGGGGCGGTCGCTCATGCCGTAGCCGCGCAGGTCGGGCACGATGGCCCGGTACCCGGCGCCCGCGAGCGCCGCCGCCTGGTGGCGCCACGAGTACCCCAGCTCGGGGAAGCCGTGCCACATGATCACCGGCACGCCGTCGTCGGGCCCCATGAACTGCACCGACAGCACCGCGCCGCCGCAGTCGATGCGCTCCCGGCGCGCGCCGGGGATGTCGCCAAGGGTGCTCATGGGGCCTCCGGGGATGGGGTCAGGTGTCGAGGGCCGCGAGCTCCAGCATGTCGGCCACCACGCGGTCGAATCCGATGCCCGCCACCTCGGCGGCCTTGGGCAGCAGGCTGGTGTCGGTCATTCCCGGGATGGTGTTGACCTCCAGCACCCAGAGGCGCCCCTCGTCGTCGAGGATGAGGTCCACGCGGGCGATGCCACGGCACTCGAGCACCGTGGCCGCCGCGATGCTCACCGCCGCGGCCTCCTGCACCGTGGACTCATCCAGGTCGCGCGGCGGCCTGAGCTCGGTCTCGCCCGGCGTGTAGCGGGCCTCGAAGTCATAGAAGTCGCGGCCCAGGGGAACGGCCTCGATCACCGGCAGGGCCCAGGGGTCCCTGGCCATCACCACGCTCACGGCCAGCTCGCGCCCGGGCACGAACCTCTCCACCAGCACGCGGTCGTCGAAGCCCATGGCGTTGAGGATGGCCCCGCCCAGGTCGCCCGGCTCGCGCACGATGGAGATGCCGAGCGCCGACCCCTGCCGCGCGGGCTTCACCACCAGCGGGAGGCCCAGCGACTGCTGGATCTCGGGCAGGGCCTCGGCCGCGCCCATCTTGCTGAAGGCCTCCTTGGAGAAGGCGAACCCGTGCGGCACGGGGATGTCGGCGCCCCGGAACAGGGCCTTGGACACCACCTTGTCCATGGCGCGCTCGCTGGCCAGCACGCCCGACCCGGTGTAGGGGATCTTCAGGATCTCGAGGATCTCCTGGACGGTGCCGTCCTCCCCGCCGCGCCCGTGGAGGGCGATGAACGCCACCTCGGGGCGGGCGTCGCGCAGCGCGCGCACCAGGTGCTGGTCGGCGTCGATCGCGATGACCTCGTGGCCCAGCCGGCCCAGCGCCAGCTCCACGTTGGTGCCCGAGCGCAGCGACACCTCGCGCTCCAGCGAGGGACCGCCCTTGAGGACGGCGACGCGGCTCATCGGGCGCCGGGGTTGAGCGCCTGGTGCAGGGTGACGAAGTCGTTGATGACGTCGCCCAGGCGGCCGATGCCCTCGGTGATCATGGCCTCGGGCACGCCCGAGAAGTTGAGCCGCATGCTGTTCTTGCCGCGGCCATCCAGGAACGCGCCCTCGCCCGGCACGAACGCCACCTGGCGCTCGAGCGCCTTGGCCTGCAGGGCCGTGGTGTCGATGTAGTCCGGCAGCGTGGCCCACACGAACAGGCCTCCACGCGGTCGGGTCCAGGTGGCCTCGGCGGGGAACCGGGCCTCGAGCGCCTGCAGCATGGCGTCGCGGCGCCCGCGGTAGATGTGGGTGACCCGCTCCACGTGCTCGCGGTAGTCGTAGCGCTTCAGGTACTCGGCCACGAACCGCTGCGTGAGGGTGCTGGAGCACAGGTCGGCGGCCTGCTTGCCCAGGTTCATCTTGCGCAGCACCGCCGGCGGGGCCACGGCCCAGCCCACGCGGATGCCCGGCGCCAGGATCTTGGAGAACGTGCCCAGGTACACCACCCAGCCGGCGCCGTCGTCCAGCTCGTAGAGCGTGGGCAGCGGGTCACCCTCGAACCGGATCTGGCCGTAGGGGTTGTCCTCGATGATGAGCAGCCCCACCGAGTGCGCGAACTCCACCAGGCGCTCACGGCGCTCGAGCGACATGGTCACCCCGGCCGGGTTCTGGAAATTGGGGATGGTGTAGAGGATCTTGGGCGGGCGGCCCTCGGCGGCCAGGCGGTGGTAGGCCTCCTCCAGGAGGTCCTCGCGCATGCCGTCGTCGTCCATGGGGATGTGGGTGACGTCGGCGCCGTAGGCCGTGAGGCACGGGGCGGCGCCCGGGTAGGTGGGGCCCTCGGCCAGCACGGGGTCGCCCCGGTCGATGAAGGTGCGGAAGCTGAGGTCGATGGCCTGCTGGCCACCGGTGGTGATGAGCACGTCGTCGGGACGCGCGCGAGCGCCCTCGTCGGCCATCACGGCCACGATCTGCTCACGCAGGTCGCCCATGCCGTCGGTGGGGCCGTACTGCAGCGACGACGCCAGGAAGTCGGTGCCGATCTCGGCGGAGATCTCGTCGAAGATCTCGCGCGGGAAGGTGTCGGTGTCGGGCAGCCCGCCAGCCAGCGAGATGATGTCGGCCTTCTCGGTGATGGCCATGAGGTCGCGCATGACCGACGACGTCGTCCCGCTGGCAAGCGCGGAGAAGCGCGAGTCGTACCGCGCCGCGTCGGCGGGGCCGACCAGCGGCGTCTGCGGGGGGAGCGGGGCCCCCATGCCCGTGTTGTCGGTCACGTCACTGGTGCTCATGAGCGGAAGGGGCCCGGGATCGGGCCGTGCCTGATGATACGCCGCCAAGCCGCCCGGACCTGCCCAGGGGGGTGACAGAGCGCCCGGGGACGGCTCCGGGCCTCTGGTAGCCTCGGACGTCGTGCCGGCGAACCAGACACCGGCGAGCGGCCGCACCCCGCTCGCCCTCCTTCGCATCCCCGACATCCGGAAGGTGCCCCGCTCCGACTGGATGCAGCTCATCCGGTTCCTGGCCGTGGGCCTGTCGGGCTACGTGGTCAACCTGCTGGTGTTCTGGATCGCCACGGTGGCGGGCATGCACTACATCCCGGCCGCCGTGGTGGCGTTCGCGATCGCCTGGCTCAACAACTTCGCGCTCAACCGCCACTGGACGTTCCGGGCCACGGGCGAGGGCATGGTGCTGCAGGGCCTCCGCTACCTGCTGGTGTGCCTGGTGGCGCTGGGCGCCAACCTGGTCATCCTGCACTTCCTCGTCGCGGACGCCGGCCTGGCCGAGCTGTACGCGCAGGCCATCGCCATCATCCTGGTCACGCCGCTGAACTACCTGCTCAGCCGGCGCTGGTCGTTCCGATAGGCGGCCGGGCAGCGACGTGACCGCCCGGCGTGCCCCCCGGCCTGCCGGGCTCGCGATCGCGGCGGCGGCGCTGGCACTGGCGCTGCCGGCAGCGGGTGGGGCGCAGCAGCAGCCCAGCGCCGGCATGGCCGTCACCACCCCGTCAGAGGCCCTGGCCGCGGTGGACGGCGTGCTGGACGGGGTGGCCAAGGGCGCAGCCGACCTGCAGGCGCAGGCGAGCGCGGCAGCCCGCGGGGGCGCGGACCAGGCGACCGCCGACTACTCGCCGTCGCTCAGCCGCGAGGAGGCCATCACCATCGCCGAGGCCGATCCCCGGCTGCAGGAGTGGATCGCCGACAACCCGGTCACGCGCACCACCGCCGAACTGCAGGAGAAGGACCGGCGCTGGAAGGTGTCGTTCGTCGGCGGGCCCGAGGACGCCGAGGTGGTCGAGGCCGAGGTGTACGTGGGCGATGAGGAGGGCAACATCGCCGAAGTGCGCACCGGGCCGCAGGTGGCGTGGATGATGGCCCGGGGGTACGAGGGGGCCTTCGGTCGGGCGGTGAACCGCTGGCGCATCTGGGTACCCCTGTGCGTGGTGTTCCTGCTGGTGTTGCTGCCCGTCACGCGCCCGCGCAGCCTGGTGTCGTGGCGCACGCTCGACCTGCTCGTGCTGCTGTCGTTCACGGTGTCGTGGGCATGGTTCAACGAGGGCGACATCGCCACCTCGGTACCGCTGCAGTACCCGCCGCTCATCTACCTGCTCGCGCGCATGGCATGGATAACCATCCGCCGCGCCCGCATCCGGGGGCGGTCGCCGGCCGCGGCCGCCCTGTCCCCCCCTCCTCCGCCGTCCCCGCCGCGGCGCACCCAAGTACCCGGGCTCCCCGGGTGGATGCCGGTATGGCTGCTGGTCACCGTGCTGGTGCTGCTCATGGCGCTGCGCTGGGGACTGAACGGGCTCAACAGCAACGTGATCGACGTGGGGTATGCAGGGGTGATCGGCGCCGACCTGATCGTGGATGGCCAGACCCCCTACGGCAACTTCCCGAGCGACTGCGGCCAGTGCGATACCTACGGGCCCCTCAACTACCTGGCCTACATCCCCTTCGAGGCCGTCATGCCCTTCACGGGCGAATGGGATGACCTTCCCGCCGCCCACGGCGCCGCCGTGCTGTTCGACGGCCTCACCCTGCTGGCGCTGCTGGTGCTGGGGTGGCGCCTTGCCGGCCGGAAGATGGGCCTCACGTTCGCCATCGCCTGGGCCGCCTTCCCGTTCACGGCCTTCACGCTGTCCAGCAACTCCAACGACGCCCTCATCTCGGCCTGCGTGGCCTGGGGCCTGGTGCTGGCGGCCCGGCCCATGGGACGCGGCCTGATGATCGGCCTGGGCGTGGCCGCCAAGATCGTACCCGCCATCCTGGTGCCGCTGTGGGCACGGCACCCGTTCCCGCGCCGTGATGCCGCCGGGGGCCCACGGCGCCTGGCCTGGTACATCGGCGGGCTGGTCCTGGCCGCCCTGCTCACCGGCTGGGTGCTGCTGCTCGACGGCACCGATGGCATCCGCGCCTTCTGGTCACGCACGGTGGGCTACCAGGCCGACCGCGACTCCCCCTTCTCCATCTGGGGCCAGTACGACTGGCTGCGCCCCGGCCAGCTGGCGGTGGGCGCCCTGGTGGTGCTGGCCGCGCTCCTGGTGCTGCGGTGGCCCCGCCGCCTGGACCTGGTGCAGTGGGCCGCCATCTCGGCCGCGCTCCTGATCGGCTTCGAGCTGGTGCTGGAGCACTGGTTCTACCTGTACATCCCGTGGTTCCTGCCGCTGGTGATCCTGGTGGTGGTGCCCGACTGGCCCGACCCCGAGCCCGAGCCGGCGCCCGGGCCCGGCCGCCTGATGAGGCGACTGCGCCGCACGGCCCCGGAGGCATCCGCATGACCGAGCAGGCCAAGGTGGAGCGGCTGCTGCCGTGGATCATGGGCATCGTGGCGGCCATCGTGTGGGTGGGCCCCATGCAGTGGATGAACCGCGCGGTGGCCCAGATCTCCGACATCCCGGTGTACCAGGAGGCCTACCGGCAGATGGCGGAGGGGGCGTTCCCCTACCGCGACTTCGGGCTGGAGTACCCGCCGCTGGCCGCGGCCATCTTCTGGTTCGCGGGGGTGCTGCCGGCGTCCTACGGCACGGCGTTCTCGTTCCTCATGATGATCGCCATGGTGCTGACCGTGGTGCCGGTCACCCTCACCGCGCGGGCGCTGGGCCTGAGCCTTGCCCGCCAGGTGGCCGCGGGCGGCATCACGGCGTTCGTCCCGGTGCTGCTGGGCGGGCTGGTGGGCACGCGCTTCGACCTGGTGCTGGCGGCGCTCATCGCCTGGATGCTGTGGGCGGTGGTGACCGACCGCATGACCGCCGCCTGGGTGCTGCTTGCCGTGGCCGTGCTGGTGAAGCTGGTGCCCCTGGCGTTCATCCCCGTGCTGCTGATCGTGCACGTGAGGCGGCACGGTGGATCGGAGGCCCTCAGGAGCGCCCTGGTGGGCCTGGCCGTGCTGGTGCTGGTGACGGTGCCGCTGGCGGTGATGGCCCCATCTGGCCTGTGGGACAGCGTGTCGTACCACCTGGACAGGCCCCTGCAACTGGAGTCCACGGGCTCGGCGTATCTGATGTCCATGCGACTCCTGGCCGACATCCCCCTGGCCGTGGATACGTCGTTCGGCTCACAGGGGCTGGCCGGCGAGGCCCCCGACCTCATGGCCCTCCTCTCCACCATCGCCCTGGTGGTGCTGGTGCTGGCCATCGCGCTCACCGTGCTGCGGTTGGTGGGCACTGGGCCGCCCGCAGCCGATTCGGCCATCTTCGTGGCCGGCATCGCGGCCACCAGCCTTGCGCTGCTGGTGGCGGGCAAGGTGCTCTCGCCCCAGTTCCTGGTGTGGATCGTGCCGGCAGCCGTGCTGGTGCGCGGACGGTTCGGCTGGGCGGCCACAATCGTCACGGCCGTGTCGCTGCTGCTCACCCAGCTGTACTTCCCGCGCGCCTACTGGGAACTGGTGGCCCTGCAGGATCCCGAGATGGCGCTGCTGGTGCTGCGGAACGCCGCGCTCATCGTGCTGCTGGCGCTGGTGTGGCCGCGCCCCGGCATGGGGCAGGGAGATGCCGCGGCCGGGCGAAAGCCGTCCGGGTGAGCATCTCCACTTCCTGGCGCGCGACGGCGCTGGCCCCGGTGGCCCTGCTGGCCTGGGCCGCAACGGCCACCGCCGCCCCCGTGAATCCATCCACCGCACCCGTGCAGGTGACCGTGCAGGTGCCGGTGGCGCAGTCCATCACGGTGCGGGTGACCCGGGCATCCGATGGCCTGGGCGTGGCCACGCTGGGGCCGGTGAGTGCCATGGCGGGGCCGGTGGTGGTGCCGTGGAGCGGCGGCCGCGGCCCGGGTGGCACGGGGCAGCCGGTGGCCGACGGCACGTACCGGCTGGAGGGAGTGGCCGCGGACGGGCTGACGGTGCTGCCCACCACGCCCCCGGAGGTGGAGGTGGACACCACGGTGCCGCGCCCGGTGCTGGATGCCCCGGCGCCCACGGTGCCCGCCAGCACCCGGCGCTCCCTGCCCCTGCGCCCGGGCGGCGCCACCGAGGTGCGGGCCATCGTGCGCCGGCCGGGCGCGGATGCGCCGCTGGCCACCGGCGCATGGGGTGCGGCGGGAGCGGAGCTCGTGCTGCCGGCCGTGCTGCGATCGCGCGGCGTGGTGGGCACGGTGGAGGTGGTGGCCGAGGGCCGCGACGCCGCCGGCAACTCCGGGCAGTCCGATGCCGTGCTGTGGGCGCTGCAGCCGCCGGGGGGCGGCACCACCGTGGTGCGTCGGGTGAAGACCGGCAAGCCCCTGGTGGCCGTGACCGTGGACGACGGCTACGGCCCGGCGGAGTCGGCGCGCATGATCCAGGCGGCTCGCGACGCCGACGCCACCATCACCTTCTGCTTCAACGCCATCAACCAGGGGATGTGGAGCGCGTCGCTGCGCCAGTCCATCCGGCAGGCGGTGCGCGAGGGCCACCTGGAGGTGTGCAACCACGGGTATGCCCACCGCACCGGGGAGGGCACCAGCAGGTCGGCGGGCATCAGCGACCTCTCGCGCAACCGCACCTGGGACCAGGTGGCGGGCGTGGCCACGGGCCCCTTCTACCGACCGCCGTACGGCGCCTACGGGTCGGGCCTGCTGCAGGCGGCCGCCGCCACGGGGTACCGCTACGTGCTGCTGTGGGACGTGGACACCAACGACTGGCGTGGGCCGAGCGCGTCGGTCATCACCCAGCGGGCGGTGGGCGGGGCGCGCAGGGGATCCATCATCCTCATGCACACCAAGCCCAACTCGGCGGCCGCCATGCCGGGCATCCTGCGCGGGCTCAAGGCCAAGGGCCTCAGGCCCGTGGGCCTGGGCGAGCTGTTCTCGGCCGGACGCCCCGGCTAGGCCTGCTTCACCCGGCCCCACAGGGGGGCCAGGCGGGCCAGCTGGTGGGTGGGCGCAACACCGTCGCGAAGCGGAGCGTGCCCCTGGGTCATGCGGGCCAGCGCACGACCGGTGCGGGCCTCCCACGGGGATGCGTCGCGCGCCAGGGCGCGGCCGGTGGCCTGGGGCGGCAGCGGTCGGTCGGTCGCCAGAAGCAGCACGTTGCCCGATGTGCGGTGCTCCAGCACGGCGGGCTCGGCCAGCAGTGCCACGTGGGCGTGCTCCTGCTCCATGCCGGCCGCCACGGCGCGGGCAAGCTCCAGCGGCTCCACGTCGATCAGGTTCATGGCGTGCAGGCCACCGGGGCGCAGCACACGCCGCACGTCGGCGATGAACTCCGCGGTGGAGAGGGCGTGCGGGGCCATGAGGCCCACGAAGGCGTCCACCACCACCAGGTGCTGCGAGGCGTCGGGCAGGGCGGCCACGGCCTCGCGCCCGTCACCCACCTGCACCTGCAGGCGGGGTACCTCGTCCAGCATCAGGTGCTCGCGTGAGATGGCCACCACGCCGGCGTCGCGTTCCACCACCCGCACGCGGGCACGGCGGCGGGTGGCCACCAGGTAGCGCGCCAGGGTGCAGGGCCCGCCGCCCACCTGGAACGCGTCGAGGGCGCCTGTCGCCGGGAACATGGCGTCCACCACGCCCACCAGGTGCCGCAGGTACTCGAACCGGATGGCGGTGGGATCCAGCAGGTCCACGTGGCTGGCCTCCACCCCGTCCATGAGGAGCAGCCGCCCACCGGGGCTCGCGGGGTCGCGGTCCTCGCGGATCTCCACCGTCACATGATCCGCCACCAGCGGATACGAGGGGGCGCGAGGAATTCCCATGCGCGCATTGTGCACGCATGCCCAGGGCCCGGCGCCCGGCACCGGGGTCAGGCCAGCAGGGCTCCCCCGTCCACCACCAGCTGGCTGCCGGTGACGTACGACGACATGTCCGACGCCAGGAACAGCGCGGCGCGGGCGATGTCATCGGGGTCACCCATCCGCGCCATGGGGATGCGCGCGGCGAAGGCGGCCACGGCCTCGTCGGTGCCCGCGCCCATCTCCTCCACGCCCTCGGTGAGCACCCCACCCGGTGCCAGGGCGTTCACGCGGATCCCGTGCGGCGCCAACTCCAGCGCCGCGTTCTTGGTGAACCCCCACACGCCGTGCTTGGAGGCGTCGTAGTGCGCCAGGCCGACCATCGACGGGTGAAGGGCGTCGATGGAGGTGACGTTGACGATCACGCCGCCCCGGCCCTGCTCCACCATGGCCGACGCCGCCTCGCGGGTGCACAGGAAGACCCCGCGCAGGTTGACCGACAGGACGCGGTCGAAGTCGGCGGTCTCCATCTCCAGCACGGGGCACGCCGGGAAGATGCCGGCGTTGTTCACCAGCACGTCCAAGCCGCCCATCTTCTCCACGCACGCGCGCACGAGCGTCTTCACATCGGCCTCGGCCGACACGTCGGCGGGCGCGGCCTCGGCCTGCCCGCCCGCCTCTCGGATCTGGTCGGTGACGGCCAGGGCCAGGTCGGCGTCCAGGTCGGCCACCGCCACCTGCGCCCCGGCCTGGGCCAGGCGCAGCGCGATGGCGCGCCCGATGCCCCGGCCCGCGCCCGTGACCAGGGCCACCCTTCCCGACATGTCCATCAGTTCCGGAATCGATGCGTTGTCAGCCATGCACCAGTCGTACCAGACGGCGATGCCCCGGCCGCTGGCCGGGGCATCGCGTGACATGCATGGAGAGGCAGCCGGAGCCGCCGGAACCCGCTAGACGTTGATGGAGTCCCGGTTTCCCGACACCTCGGTGATGAGCTCGCCCATCACGTCCTTGGCGTCGCCGAACACCATCAGGGTCTTCTCGTTGAAGAACAGCTCGTTCTCCACGCCGGCGAAGCCCGGGCGCATGGAGCGCTTGACCACCATCACGGTGGCGGCCTTGTCCACGTCGAGGATGGGCATGCCGTAGATGGGGCTGCTCTGGTCGTGACGCGCGGCCGGGTTGACCACGTCGTTCGCGCCCAGCACCAGCACCACGTCGGCCTGCGGGAACTCGGGGTTGATCTCCTCCATGTCGATCAACTGCTCGTACGGCACGTTGGCCTCGGCCAGCAGCACGTTCATGTGGCCCGGCATGCGGCCGGCCACCGGGT
>VFQT010000325.1_pt1 | contig 71886 bp, 62 predicted proteins | sample 3512381 | NCBI WGS metagenome assembly VFQT01 (sample SAMN10412376, study PRJNA504923) | tailings metagenome | isolation source: Relicate 2 Philex TSF3 active mining site | place: Philippines: Tuba, Benguet | collected 2017-08-29
CGCCTCCGGAGAGGGTGAGCGCGGTGTTCGTGGCCGTGCCATCGAAGCCCCATGCGAGGCAGGGCTCGGTGAGGCTGACGTTCAGGATCAGGTTGCTGCGCAAGTAGTCGTCGGACTTGCACGTTCCGCCGCAGTCGACGATCTTCTTCATGGCCGAGTTCGTCGGGTCGATGTAACCGGTGGACGAGTACCCCAGGGCCGGTGAACCGCCGATGAAACCGATTTGCGCCGAGAGGTTCCACAGGTTGTAACCCTTGATGCCGAAGGCGTTCGTCCACAGGTAGCGTGCCGCGGCCGGGTTGGTGGGCTGACCTTCGGGGGTGAGCGAGACGCTCGTTCCCTGAGCGCTCGCGACCAGCGCCAATCCGGGTACCGGGTCGGCGACGGCGGTGAGCGCGATGTTCATCTTGGCGACCGTGGTTCCGCCGCTGGACGAGTATCCGAATGTGGCGTCGGCGGTCGTGCCAAGAGTGAACGAGAAGCCCTTCGCACTCAGGTCGATGGAGGCCGACAGCTGGGTCAGGGTCATCTTCAAGGGTTCGGATCCGAACGCGATCGTCACCGGCACCGAACCGGTGGCCTGCAGCGCGGTGCTCGAGAAACTCCCGGTGACGTCGAAGTTCAGGTTCGTCAGACCGCTGGTGTCGATTCCGATGGCGTCGCCGACGGTGCCGGGCAGTGAAGCCACTCCGCCGAGGACGAACGTCTTCGACTTCAGTGCGGTCGCGACCGAGTCGAACACGAACTCCGGGGAGGGCAAGGAGGACAGGGCCGATCCCGCGAGGTTCGTGAAGCCGACACCCATGATGTTGGTCGAGCCGCTCAGGTCGCCGGATCCGAAGTCGGTGTCGGGCATGGAGCCCGACATGGTCGAACCTCCGCCGAGCTGACCCATCGCGAATCCGACGGGACTCCAGTTCACGCATCCGCTGGTGCTCTTGTTGACCACCTTGGGGATGGAGATCGAGAAGCCTCCGCAGAACTCGACGTTCAGGTCCTGACTCAGGGAACTGAGGTCGGGCATCTGCAGATTCGGATCGAAGGAGTCCTCGCGCTCGCCGTACCAGATCGTCATGGTCGGGTTCGTCACACCGTTGCCCTCGAACGTGAGATCGGACGTCGCGGCCTCGAGTCGCGCCCAGTCGCCCGAGGTGGCGATGCCCCCGACCGCGGTGACGGTGAGGGGATCTCCGTTCTCGGTGGTCACCCCCGGCATGATCATCTGGGCGCCGACGAGCTTCAAGAAGGTCTCGCCCTCGGGGCACTTCGTCGCGTCCTCGAACGGACACGTGGTTCCGATACCGAATTGCGCGCGCAGGGACATCACGCCGTCGGGTGTCCACGTGAGCGTCGAGCCGTCGAGATCCCAGGTGACCTGGCCGTCGGCGCTGGAGATGGTTCCCGAGATCGTGTTGGGATCCACCGACAGACCGAAGATTTCCTCGGGCTCCCACTCCGGCAATCCCGCTCCGCTGGCCTCGAGACTCCAGTTGTCCTCGTCGGTGAACGAGGCCGACACTGTCAACTGCAGACCGCCCGAACCGATGTTGGCGGTTCCGGCGGCGGCGATGGTGCCGTCGGCATCACGTGACACCGACACGTCGGTCAGGGTCAGTCCGTCGGACACCTCGATCTCGGGAATGGTCGTTCCGCCGACGAGTGCCTCGCTCAGTTGCGCCATCGTCGATTGGTCCGGGCCCGAAGGTGCGATCGAATCGGGAATCGCGACCGACGTCGAGACGCCCACCGAACCCTTCGACGCCGCGATGGTGGTGTCCGAGGTGGAGTCGCTCGGAGCGTCGGAGGAATCCGAGTCGCCGGCGCACGAGACCAAGGCGACCGTGGCCGCCGCCACCGTGACTCCGCGCAGGAGTACCGCGGCGAGGCGACGATGAGACCGTTCGATGGTGATGTTCATGTTTCCCCCGAGGATCGAGGCGGGTCGACGCCCGCGATCCGGATAGTACTATCCAATGGCTAGACCGATTCACCGTTGGATAGATTCGGCACGACCGTTCGGCGCCCGCACCCCGAGGAGGACACGGCAATGCGTCCACAGGACACTCGCTCGATGAGGACCGGTTCGCGACGGTTGCTGCTGACGTCGTGGGGCGCGGTGCTCGCGTTGTTGACGGCGGGCACTCTGGCCGCGTGTGGCGGCTCGGGAGGGTCGTCGCCGGGTGAGGCGACCACGCAGGCCGACGGATCCGGCGTCGTCGCCGACGTGGAGTGTTCCGGCGATGCCGCGGCCGTGGGTCTCGGCGAGGGACTGGTGTGCGCCGACAACGGATTTCGTCCTTCGGCCGACGATTTCTCCTTCCCGAACTGGGCCGGTGTCGAGGATGACGACGGCGGCGACGGGTTCACCATCGACACCCTGGTGCGTCTGTACGGAGCCTCGGAGGTGTGCGTCGACGGCGTCGCCGACCCGTGCGAACCCACCCCCATCGCCACTCAGACGATGGAACAGTGGGCGAGCGCTCTGGCCGGCGGTCGATGCGAGGGAATGGCGACCCTGAGCCTTCGTTACTTCCTGGGGCTCGACCGCTCGGGGGCGGCGTCCACCGTGGAACTGTCGCGACCGAACGCCTCGTTGGAGCAGGAGATCAACTACTGGTGGTCGACGCAGTTCGTCGACGAGGTGAAGGCGCGAGCCGCCGAATCACGGACCCAGGACCCGGTCACCCTCACCGAACAACTGGTGGTGGGTCTCGCGAACGGAGTCGGGTACACCATCGGCATTTACGACGAGGGGTTCGGACACGCGGTGACACCGTTCGCCGTGACCAAGACCGGCCCCGGCTACGTGATCCACATCTACGACAACAACGCTCCCGGTGAGATTCGCCGCATCGTCGTGGACGAGTCGGCCAAAACCTGGACCTACGCCGAGGCCGCCCAGAACCCCGACGCCCAGGCCGGAACGACCACTGGTTGGTCCGGTTCGACGGGCACCTTCGAATTGACGTCCATGGACTCCCGCACGGCGCCATTCGCTTGTTCGTTCTGCGATCAGGGCGCGTCCGACGGATCGGCGACGACGAAGGGGTACATCTCGATCAACCTGGCCGCCGGCGGCTCGACGGGCGACCCGGCCGCCGGACTCCTGATCACCACCCGCGACGGTCGTCGCGTCGGTGTCGAGGGTGGAGTCGTGGTGAACGACGTCGCCGGAGCGGTGTACACGATCGGTAAGGGCGGGCTCGGAACGAGTCTCGTCAACGTCGACCTTCCCGTGAACAGCACGGAGTACTCGATCGAGATCGTGTCGGCCGACGGCGGCGAGAGCACCGCCGAGGTGGACACCGTGATCTCGGTGGCCAGTCCGAACGGTTCGCTCACCACGGTCAAGTCCCGTCGTCCCCTGCGACCGGGAGCGGGCGGGGGACCGGGAGCCGGTGCTCCGATCGAGATCGACGCCGATGCGGGTATCGCTATCAGCAACGACTCGACGGCCGAGGCCGACGTCGCGGTGGCGACGTCGCGAGAGCGGGTGCGAGCGGCGTTGCCCCCCTCGGGTCGACTCGATCAACGTGATCGCGGGGGATCGGCCGACATCACGGCCACCGACGCCTCCGGTGCTCCGATCGTCGAACGTTCGCTGTCGGTGAAGACGTTCGAGAAGTTGGCCCCCGGCGCCGTGCCGTCGACCAGTGTGGCCGGCGGGAGCTCGTCGGTGCCGCGTTCGTCGACCAGTGTCGGTGGCGGCAACGCGTCGGGTTCGTCGTCGGTTCCGGGTTCGTCGTCGGTTCCGCGTTCGTCGACCACGGTGACGCGCTCGTCGACCACGGTGGTTCGTTCCTCGACCACCCTCGCCCCGTCCGCTCCCGCGAGCCCGTCGACCACGGTGGTGCGTTCGTCGACCACCGTGCCCCGTTCGTCGACCACCGTGGTCCGCTCGTCCACCTCGGTGCCGCGTTCGTCGACGACCACCACGGTCGTCCCGACGCCCTGAGCGCCGGTCGCCGGACGCTCAACGACCGGCGTAGGCCTCGGCGGTTTCGGTGATCGCCTCGGTGAGCACGCGCCCGATGAGGCGCAACTCGTCGGGACCGCAGATCAATGTGGGGGAAAGCACCAACACCGGGTCGGCGCGATCGTCGGCCCGACAGATGAGCCCCTTGGAGAAGATGCGGGGCGACAGCTGGTCGCGCAGGATCCAGTTGCACTCGTCGTCACTGAACGTCTGCTTGGTCTCCTTGTCCTTGACCAGCTCGATCACCCGGAAGTAACCGCAGCCGCGGATGTCGCCCACGAACGGAAGGTGACGCAACGACTCCATCACCTCGTCGAAGACCGGTTCGTTGGCCCGAACGTTGCCCAGAACGTCGTCCCGGCGCATCACGTCGATGTTGGCCAGGGCCACCGCGCAGCTCACCGGGTGACCACCGAAGGTGATGCCGTGAAGCAACACCGAGCCGTCCTCCTCGAGGAAGGGTGCGGCGATGCGATCGCTCGCGATGAACCCACCGAGGGGTGCGTACCCACTGGTGACACCCTTGGCGAAGATGATCATGTCGGGCTGGTAACCGAATCGCTCGCAGGCGAAGAAGTGTCCGAGACGACCGAAGGCGCAGATGACCTCGTCGCTGACGAGGAGGATTCCGTACTTGTCGGCGATCTCGCGCATGCGCGCCCAATAGCCCTCGGGCGGGACCAACGCGCCTCCGGTGTTCTGCACGGGCTCCATCACGATCATGGCCACGGTCTCGGGTCCCTCGCGCAGGATCGTCCGCTCCACCTCGTCGGCGCAATCCAGGGTGCACGTTTCCGACACAGCACAGTTCTGACAGCGGTAGCGGTTGGTGTTGGGCACCTTCACGGCCCATGGCAGAAGCGGTTCGAAGGGCTCGCGAATCGCCGGGATGCCGGTGATGCTGAGGGCTCCCAGCGTCGTGCCGTGGTAGGCGTAGTCGCGACTGATCACCTTGCGTCGCCGCGGCTGGCCGATGGCGGCGAAGTATTGGACGGCCACCTTCCACGCCGATTCCAGGGCCTCGCCGCCGCCCGAGGTGAAGAACACCCGGTTGAGGTCGCCGGGAGCCAGTTCGGCCAAGGTGGCGGCCAGGCGGATGCCGGGCTCGTGGCCGAAACTCCACAAGGGGAAGTACCCCAGTTCGCGGGTCTGCCGTTCGGCGGCCTCGGCCAGTTCGGAGCGCCCGTGGCCGATGTTGACCGTGAACAGGCCCGACAACCCGTCGAGGTAGCGCCGTCCCTGCTCGTCGAAGACGTGGGGGCCCTCGCCCCGGACGATGACGGGAAGACCCTGGCGCTGGACCGCGGACAGATTCGTGAAATGCCCCCAGAGGTGACGCTGCCCGAGAGCGACGAGATCGGACGACTTGGTTGTGGACGCGGACACGGGTATCTCCTGGGGTGCCCGCCGAGCCTAGCCCCGTGACCCGGGAGCAGAATTGATGTCCCTCGGGCACCGAGTGTCCTATGCTCGGAGCGTCGCGGCACGTCGGTGTCGAAACACGAGATCGTCGTCGGATGGGGGGACATGCCAGGTGAGCGGGCAGCGTGGCGCAGTTGAACTAGAGAACGTCACCAAGCGCTTCGGCACCATGGTGGCGGTCGACTCGGTCAGCCTGTCGGTTCAGCCCGGCGAGTTCCTCTCGTTGCTCGGACCCAGTGGGTGCGGCAAGACCACCACGTTGCGCATGTTGGCCGGTTTCGAGCAGCCCGACGCCGGGCACATTCGCATCAGCGGTCAGTACGTGCAGGGGGTTCCTCCCTACAAGCGCGACGTCAACACGGTCTTCCAGCATTACGCGTTGTTCCCGCACATGACGGTCAGTGAGAACGTGGCCTACGGCCTGCGCCAGCAGGGAGTGGCCAAATCCGAGATCGCCACCCGGGTGGCCGAAGCCCTCGACATGGTGCAGATGAGCAAGTTGGCCGACCGCAAGCCGCGCCAGATGTCGGGTGGTCAGCAACAGCGTGTCGCGGTGGCCCGGGCTCTGGTGAACCGCCCGAGCGTGCTGTTGCTCGACGAGCCGCTGGGTGCCCTCGATCGCAAGCTGCGTGAGGAGATGCAGATCGAGTTGAAGTTGCTCCAGAGCCGTCTGGGCATCACCTTCATCTTCGTCACGCACGACCAGGAGGAGGCGATGAGCATGAGCAACCGCATCGCCATCATGCTGGACGGGCACATCGAGCAGTTGGGCGACCCCGAGACCGTGTACGAGCATCCGGCCTCGGCCTTCGTGGCGGGTTTCATCGGTCGCAACAACTTCTGGCAGGGCGTGGCCACAGAACACGGCATTCGTGCCGACGACGGCACGGTCTTCGTCGCCAGTCGTCCCGAGGAGGACGTCCCGAACGACGAGCCGGCGTTGTCGGCGGTGCGTCCCGAGTGCATCAATTTGAGCGCCGAGCGCCCCACCTCCGACGTGAACTCGACCAAGGGCACCGTGGCCGGCGTGTCGCATTTCGGTGACGTGTTGCAATACGTCGTCACCAGTGGTGATCGCGACATCCTCGTGCTCACTCCGCGAACCAACGGCAGTCGATTCCACTCGGGCGACGAGGTGTACTGCAGTTGGTCGGCCGACGAGGTGTACCTGTTCTCGGCCCGCCAGGCCGACATCGTGATGGCCGACCCACTGTCGGAAGATGCCGACGAGTGATCCACCGACAACACAGCAGCCCGACATCCCAGCAACCTGACAACCCAGCAAGGAGACAACCATGACCACCAACGACAAGATCCCGCAGTTGCGAATGCTGGCCCCGGAGAGCTTCCGCACGAAGCTCACCCGGCGCGCCATCTTCCAGATGGGCACCGCCGCCGCCGGTCTGGCCATCGTGGCCGCCGCCTGCGGAGGCGACGACGGCGGTTCGGGCGGGACCGACACCACCGAGGGTCCGGGCTCGAGCGAGGCCCCCGGCGGCACCTTGGCGTCGGGTGACTGGAGCCGGGTCATCAACGCCGCGGCGGGAACGCTCGCCATGTACACCTGGGGTGACTACAACGATCCGTTGCTCGTGGGTGAGCAGGCCGAGGCCGCCATCGGCGTCTCGATGAAGGTCGATTACTACGCCAGCAACGAGGACCTCATCACCAAGTTGTCCACCTCGGGTGGCAGCAGCGGCTTCGACATCGTCGCCCCCACCGGGCCGTACATCCCGCAGATGATCGAGAAGGGCCTCATCCAGAAGTTCGACAAGTCGCTCATTCCGAACATGGTGAACGTCGACCCGGCGTACCTAGGCCAGGCGTGGGATCCCGAGAACGAGTACTCGGTGTGCAAGAACTGGGGCACCACGGGCTTCTTCTGGGACAGCACCGTCATCACCCGCGATCTCGTCACGTGGGCCGACTTCTTCGACGCCTGCATGAACGAGGCCAGCGGCAACTGCTCGGTGCTCGACACCGGCCCGAACCTGTGGGGCGCATGGTGCTGGGCGAACGGCAAGGACTGGAACGGCACCGACGCCGCCGACCTCGACGCGTGCGAGGCGTTCCTGGTGGACGAGCTGGCCCAACACATCAAGAAGTTCGACAGCTACCCCAGCACGGCCATCGCCGAGGGCGCCTACGCGTTGTCGATGGCGTGGAACGGTGACGCCCGTCAGGCGTACTTCCGTATCCTCGAGGCCGGCGGTGACCCCAGCGTCTGGAAGTGGGCGCTCGGCACCCCGACCACCGAGTTGTGGATGGACAACTACTGCATCGCCGCCGGTGCCCCGAACCCCGAGGCCGCTCACGCCTGGATCAACTGGGATCTGGTGCCCGAGATCTCCATTCAGGACCTGCAGTACCACGGCTACCACACCGGAATGAAGAACATGTCCCAGCTCATCGAGGAACTCGCGCCCGACTTGGAGTACGGCGACATGATCTTCTTCGACGACGAGCAGGTGTCGACCATGTCGACCCAGGAGATCACCGAAGCCATCGACCGCCAGGTCGACATCCTCAACAAGATGAAGGCCAAGGCCGGAGCCTGATAGCGGGTGACAACGGCGATGACCGATCGCAGACGACGGAGGTGGCGGGGGCCGAAATACGCCCTCGCCCTTCCGTCGATCATCTGGTACTCGCTGTTCTTCGTCCTCCCGATCGCGTTCATCATCGTCTATTCCTTCGGCACCAAGGACACGTCGCGCCTGTTGCCGGTGGATCTGGGCAAGTTGACCACCGGCAACTACTCGGAGGTCTTCGACGACACCTTCTTCAAGACCTTCAAGGCCACGTTGCGCATCTCGGTGATCGCCACCCTGATGTGTCTGTTGATCGGTCTGCCGGTGGCGTACTTCGCCGCGTTCAAGGTGAGCGAGAGGTGGCGGGCGGTCATCCTGGCGTTGGTGGTGGTGCCCAGTTTCACCTCGTTCCTGATCCGAACGGTGGCCTGGCGTATCCCGCTCGCTCCCAAGGGTGAGTTCTCCCGCTGGCTGATCGATCTGGGCCTCATCGGCGACAAGGGAATCCAGTTGCTCGAGACCCAGACGGCGGTGCAGATCGCCATCGTCTACAACTACCTCGGCTTCATGATCCTGCCGTTGTTCGTGGCCTTCGATCGCATCGACGTGCGCATGCGCGAGGCGAGCAAGGATCTGGGGGCCGGTCGGGTGACGACCTTCTTCTCCATCACCCTTCCGCTCGCCGGGCCGGGTATCGCCGCGGGCGTGTTGCTGACGTTCATCCCGATGTGCGGTGACTACGTGACCGCCACCGTGTTGGGCGGGGCCAAGGGCAACATGATCGGGTCGATGATCGCGTCGCAGTTCTCCCAAGCGCAGAACTGGCCCCTCGGATCGGCGATGGCGGTGCTCATGATCGGCGCCGTGCTGCTGGTGTTGGTGGTCGGGGCCCTCGTGGTGTGGGTGGTGCCGAGGATCGTCGGTCTGCTGGCTCCGGTGAGCGTTTCGGTGCGGCGCTCGATGCATCAGCGACGGCTGGCCCGCGCGGCCGCCGGTTCGGTGCGGCGGTCGCTGACGTTCGATGTCAACCGTCTGTTGATGGCGGTGTGGGCGGTGCTCGTCCTGGTGTTCATGTTCATCCCCATCGGACTGGTGTTCCGACACTCGTTCAACGGGGGTTCGTCGTTCTCCATCTGGTCGGGAGAGACCAGCACCAAGTGGTGGGGGGAACTGTTCGACGGTGGCGCCGCGTGGGCCGTGCTCGTGCGCTTCGTGGTGATCACGGCGCTGGCATTGGTGGTGAAGCGGGTGTTGGCCCGCACCACCGACATCGCCCCCCGTCGGTTGAACTGGGTCGGCCCGGGCGGGTTCGTGCTCGCGCTGGTGATCAACGGCGTGGTGAGCGACTGGTTCCGGAAGATCTTCGACTTCGCCGGCATCGGTGACGCGATCCGCAACTCGTTCATGGCCGCCTTCGGTGCCACCGTGATCGCGGTCGTGTTGGGTGGCCTGAGCGGGGTGGCGTTGGCCCGACGGCCCGGTCGGTGGGCCAAGGTGTTCATGGCCACCGTCTTTCTCATCCTCGTGACGCCCGAGGTGATGGACGCCATCGCGTTGGTCACCTGGTTCCAGCGTCTCCAGGACGTGCCGATCCTGGGATACGTGTTCAAGAACGGCATCGGGCCGTTCAACGGTGGCATGCACAAACTGTGGGTGGGCCAGTCCCTGTACGCCAGTGCGGTGGTCACGCTCATCGTGCGGGCCCGTCTGTCGGGGTTGGACGAATCGCTCGAGGAGGCCGCGGCCGATCTGGGCGCGCCCCCCGCCCGGGCCTTCCGTCAGATCACCCTGCCGCTCATCTCGTCGGCGTTGGTGGCCGGTGGACTTCTGTCGTTCACGCTCTGTCTCGACAACGCGGTCATCTCCACGCTCGTCAGTGAGGCCGGTAGCACCACGTTCCCCGTGGCGTTGCTGGGGGCCACCAAGTCCACCATCAAGCCCTTCTGGGGCGTGGGGGCCGTGATGCTCTTCATGATCACCATGGCGGCTTTGGCTTTCGTGGCCGTCGTCTTGCGACGCTCCGGGGAGTCCTCGAGCGACATCGCCGCCACCCTGGCCGGCGGCTGAGCGTCGCGCATCACTCTCCCGATGAGTCGCGTGTGATGAGGTCCGAGTCATGAAGGTTCTCGTCGTCGGAGCGGGGTTGGCGGGGTTGAGCGCCGCCGAGGCGTTGCTGAACGCGGGCGCCGACGTCTCTTTGATCGAGGCCGGACACCGTCCCGGTGGTCGTACGCGCACGGTGCGCGATCGTTTTCGTCACGGTCAAGTGGCCGACAGCGGGGCCGAATGGGTGGACAGCATCCATTGGCGCTACCGCGAACTGATGGCCCGCTACGGCGTGACCGACGAAGGCGATCCGGCCCCGTGGACCACCATCCGACGTTGGATGTTCTGGGGCGGTCGACTGGTGAGCGGCGACGATCTCGAACGACTCGAACCGGGGCTGTTCGCCGCCGTCGAACGTTACGAGGAAGCGACCGACGCCCCGGCCGCCCGGCTCGTCGATCCGTCGCGCCCGGATCTTCACCCCGACGCGGCGACGCTGGATTCGCGCTCGTTGAACGACGTCATCATCGACACGGGCCTCGGTCCCGTGGCCGCCCTGTTGGCCCGACGCAATTCGCAAGGAGAGTTCGCCGCCGAACCGGAGCGCGTTTCGGCGTTGTTCGTCGCCCAGCAACGCGCCCACGAGCGCGAGGAAATCCGTCGACAGGGAGTGGAAGCCACGGCGAATCGGGTGTCGGGCGGAACGGGACTCGTCGCCGAGGGTTTGGCCCGGGACATCGTGTCCCGGCACACCTCCGGTCACTCGCCCCGGTTGACGATTCTGTTCGGTCATCGGCTGATGTCACTGGAGCAACACGCCGACGGTGTCTCCGCGGTCGTGCGATCGTCGGACGGCGAATCGGTCGTCGTGGCCGATCACGTGATCCTGGCCTGCTCGCTGGTTCCGTTGCGTTCGGTGGACTTCCGCACGCCGATGCCCACCCCGCTCGACGAAGCGGTGCGCACGCTCGGATACGGGTCGATCACGAAAACCGCCGTGCAGTTCGAGCGTCGCCGGTGGGTGGCCGGATACGGCACCACGGACTCGGTCTCCCAGCGAATCTACGAATGCACCGTCGATCAAGCGGGGGAGTCGGGAATCCTGATGGCCTATTGCGGAGGTGAGGGCGGAGCACGGCTGGCCGAATCCGATGAGGCGGCGCGGATCGCCACGATCACCGAGGACATGAGACGCGTTCATTTGCTGACGGGGGTGGCCGAGGGGGCGTTCTCGCGCGCTTGGTCGACCCATCCGAACTTCGGGGGTGCCTACGCCGTCTACGAGCCCGGTCAGGTGACGAGGTACTGGAAGGTGTTGCGCGAGCCGTGGGGTCGCGTCCACCTGGCCGGCGAACACGTGGCCACCTGCACGGGCTACATGGAAGGTGCGATCGAGTCGGGACGCACCGTGGCCGAGCGCATCACGTCGTGAATAAGCATCGTTCCTGACCGAGAGGTGCGGTCCGTAACCCGCCGGCCGGTGATGTTCGTCGAAGATTCCGTGCAACACCCGTTGTCTAGGTTGGCCGCATGAAGACGGCAACGGAGTTCGCGGGTCCGGCCCGCATCACAATGGAAGGACACGCGGACTCCGACGCGTTGGCCGCGATCGCGTCGATGTCCATCGAGCAGGTTCGTGCACGACTGTCCGAGGTGTGCGTGTTGCAGGCGCGCCTCGACGCGGAGAAGATCGCGTTGAACGCGCGGATGGTGTCATTGGTGGACGATCCCGAATCACCGGCGTATGTGGTTCCCGAACGCGAGTTGATGGCCCATGGGGGTCTCACGTCCCGTGAAGCGCGCGAGGTGGTGGCGCGCGGTGTGGTGTCCGAGGTGGCGCCGACCATGATCGACGCTCTGGTCGACGGTTCCACCACGGCCGCACACTTGGACGCGCTGGGGCGCGGTTTGCGTATCGCGGGCGACCGACGCGACGAGTTCTTGACCCACATCGCCGATCTGGTGGATGCGGCCACGTCGATGAGCGTCTCCGAGTTCGGGCATCTGGTGAAAGAAACCGCCAAGTCAGTGGTGGTCGACGACGGACTTTCCACGCTTCAGCGCCAACAACGCGAAGCAATGACCACACATCGTGTCGAAAGCTGGGTGATGTGTCGGGCTCGTCGCCTGCTCGCCGACCTCCAACCGGCTGCCCGACCGAGCGCACGGATCCAGAGTTCTGCACGAGGGGCAGCTGACGTTGTCGCTCGACGACAGGCTGCGCCCGACAGCGTGAAGTTCTCCGATGGTGTTGGTCGCCGGCTGTTCGAGTCGAACGTCGCTCCTAGCCCGCCCATGCGTGTGAAGCGGGACCTGATTCCGGGCGGGCGGGGCGGTGAGACTCGGACAAGCCAGAGAGCAACACCTTTCGAACACTTGGATGACGCAACAACCCGGTGGGTGTGCCGCACCGTCTCGGGCGCCGATCTCCCGGTCGAGACCGTGCGCCGTCTGGCCAGCGAGGCCGACATCATCCCGGTGGTGTTGGACGGCCGATCGGTTCCCATCGACGTGGGGCGGGCCAAACGCTTGGCGACCGCACACCAACGCCGAGCGTTGGAAGCCGTCCACACCACGTGCGCGGTGCCCGAATGCGACGTTCGATTCCATCGTTGCCACATTCATCACATCCACTATTGGGAACACGGCGGCACCACCGACCTCGCGAACATGGTCCCGTTGTGCAACGAACACCACCATGCCGTACACGAGGGGAAACGCGACATTCATTCCCTCATCGGAGGAGCAAAGACATGAACACCATACGAAAGCTGCTGACCGGTCTGTTCGTGATCATCGCCCTGGTGACGGCGTTCATCATCTGGTTGGGCTACGTGGCGGTCTGGTACCAGTGGCAAGGAGTGCTCGGAGGCCTCATCGGGCTGTTCACCAGCCCCGGCTTCGTCATCTTCCCTTTCATCTACTGGGTGGTCGAGGACACGTTCCCGACGCGCTACTTCGTCATGTGGGGAATCAGCATCGTGTTCTGGGGCCTCGCAGGGGTGACCTTCACGGACGACTGACCTTCGCGGCGAGTCATGAACGGGCTCTCAGTCCGAGCCTTCGGCGATGCGCATGGTGGTGGCCAACGACGGCCCGGCCGTGGGGGACCCGGAGGTCACGGTGAGGCGACGGATTTCGCCGGTGAAGACGGCCGGCGTCGAGTACGTATCCACCACCGGCAATCCCTCGTGTCGTCCGACCCACATGCCACCGGCGGCGGTGGTGACGCCGGGGAACATGAAGAGGCCGCCGAATCGTCCGGTGGCGACCGCATCGCCATCGACGACCAACGTCAGCTCGCCCGCCGACATCGTGACAACCACGGAGTGCTCCCCGTTGCCGAGACGGCGACCGGCCGACAGGTGGGCGCGATGATGGCCGTACACCACGTCGAAACGGGGTTCACCGTCGACGAGGTGCAGTACCCATCCGCCTTGATGATCGCCCAGCCCCGCCAGGGCTCCCGAGTCGTCACGCGAGCACACGATCTCGGCGTCCATCGTGAATCCGCCGAACATCGACGGCACGCGACCGGCGGCGACGGGACGCGACGAGGGCACGTAGGTCGCCTGTCGTGGCAGCGGGTACTCGTGCGGGTGGGCCGGATAGTTCGCCGCCGGATCGAACAGGGGGAACACGTTGTTCGCGGTGGCCTGGTCCACCCAGAGTTGTTCGAGCCGCGCGAGCAACTCGGGATTCTCCGCCGACAGATCGGTGGACTCCGAGAAGTCCCGATTCAGATCGAACAACTGCCAGACGTCGGTGTCGTACGAATGGCTTCCCTCGATGTGGGCCCGCTCGTTGAACAACGGTGACACGAAGTTGCTGGTGGCCTTCCATCCGTCGTGGTAGATCGAGCGCGAGCCGTGCATCTCGAAGTACTGGGTGTGGCGGTGCTCGGGGGCGAGAGGGTCGTTCAGCATCGAGTGGGCGTCGATCCCGTCGACGCGTTGTTGCGCGATCCCGTCGACCTCGGTCGGCATCGACAGACCGATGGCGCCGAGGAGCGTCGGGGTGATGTCGATGGCATGGGTGAACTGATTCCGGATCGAACCCGCATCGGACACGCCCTTGGGCCACCGCACGATCAGAGGCGCGCGCACACCACCCAACCACGAATAGCGCTTCCACAACTGGAACGGACTGTTGCCGGCCCAGGCCCAGCCCCACGGATAGTGATTGGTGTGATTCGGACCACCGATCTCGTCGATGTGCTCGAGAGCCTCCTCGACCGTGGCATGGTCCCCCAACCACGACGCCGCTTCGTTCAGGGTTCCGGTCGGTCCGCCCTCACTACTGGTCCCGTTGTCGCTCATCAACAACACGATCGTGTTGTCGGACAGTCCGGAGGCGTCGAGATGATCGAGGATGCGCCCGATCTGGGCGTCGGTGTGCGTGACGAAGCCCGCGAACACCTCCATGTAACGCGCGTACAGGCGACGCTCGTCCGCCGACAACGAGTCCCAGGCGGGCACCCACGAGGGGCGGGGAGTGAGGGCAGTGTCGGGCGGGATGACTCCCTCGGCGAGCTGTCGTCGGTAGATGCCCTCGCGCAACGCCTCCCAGCCCTCGTCGAAGGCGCCCGCGTACGGGGCGAACCACTCGCGGGTGACGTGATGCGGGGCGTGCGCGGCACCGGTGGCGAACCACAGCAGGAAAGGTTTGTCGGGCGCCGCGGCTCGCTGCGAGGCGATCATGTCGATGGCCTGATCGGCCAGATCCTCGGTGAGGTGGTAGCCGGGCGATTCCGGAGTGGAACCGGGTGTGGAAACCGGTGTGGGGATGGGCGTGTTGTCGCGCACCAACTCGGGGGACCAGTGATTGGTCTCAGCGCCCAGGAACCCGTAGTACCGCTCGAAGCCCATGCCGAGCGGCCAACGCTCGAAGGGGCCCGCGGCCGAGTACTCGGCCTGCGGAGTGAGGTGCCACTTGCCGACGGCCATGGTGTTGTATCCGTTGTCGCGGAGAATGCGCGCCAGCGTGGCAGCCGAGCGCGGGATGCGACCGTTGTATCCGGGGAGGGCGAACGAGGTCTCCTGGGTGGCACCGACACCGACGGCGTGATGATTGCGCCCGGTCAGGAGGGCCGCGCGCGTGGACGAGCAGATGGACGTCACGTGGAAGCGGTTGAAGCGAAGCCCGCCGGCCGCGAGACGATCGATGTTCGGAGTTCGGATGGGGGAGCCGAAGCAACCCAACTGTCCGAATCCCACGTCGTCGAGCAACATCACGACGACGTTCGGCGCCGATGCCGGAGGCTTGGGATATGGCACGACGTGAGGTTCGACGCGTGACACGACGGGTTGTTTCTCCGACTCGGGCATCCCTCGAGCATAAACGAGTGCTCTATATTCGGTTCCTGTCATGCCGAGTACCACCCCGCCCCGCGTCGCCGTCGGTCCGCACTCGGCCCCCTCGTGGATGATCGACGCGGTCGTGGCCGCCGGCGCCGAGTTGGTCGACGTCACCGAGGCCGAGGCGTTGGTGTGGGGAGCGGCCCGTGACGCGATCGGTCTGGCCGACGTGTTGCGCGACGCCGATCACATCCGATGGGTGCAATTGCCCTTCGCCGGCATCGAGAACTTCGTCCATCTCGTCGACGATTCGCGTCTGTGGACGTGCGGAAAAGGCGTCTACGCCGAGCCCGTCGCGGAGATGGCTCTGACCCTGGCCCTGGCGGGACTGCGCGGACTCGGTACGTTCGCTCGCGCCACCGAGTGGTCCAAGCCGATGGGACGCAACCTGTCGGGCGCCAACGTCACCATCCTCGGTGGCGGCGGAATCACCGAGGCCTTGATCCGGCTGCTGCGTCCGTTCGACTGTCGGATCACCGTGGTGCGCAACCGGGTCGACGAGATGGAGGGCGTGGACGAGGTGTTGCAGAGCGATCGGTATCACGACGCTCTGCCTGACGCCGACCTCGTGGTGTTGGCGCTGGCCCTCACCCCGGACACCGAGGGCATCATCTCGCGATCCGAGTTGGAGTCGATGGCCGATCACGCGTGGTTGATCAACGTGGCGCGTGGCGGTCACGTGGTGACCGACGATCTGGTGTGGGCGCTGACGAACGGAGTCATCGGCGGTGCGGGTCTCGACGTGACCGACCCCGAGCCACTGCCGCCCGGTCATCCGCTGTGGTCGTTGTCGAACTGCATCATCACGCCCCACGTCGGCAACACGCCCGAAATGGCGGTTCCGTTGCTGAGCGAGCGCATCACGCGGAACGTGCGGGCCTGGGCCGACGGCGACGACCTGGTGGGGCCGGTGTACCCCGAGCTCGGCTACTGAGAGGCCGATTCGCAGTGACGACGGGCGCGCACTATCGACGACTCGGTGTGGCGCCCGATGCCACCACGGAACAGATTCGGGCCGCGTATCGCGACGCCGCTCGTCGCCACCACCCCGACGCGCGCGTGGCGCGGGGATCCGTGGGTTCGGACGACGAGATGGCGGCCATCAACGAAGCGTGGAGGGTGTTGTCCGACCCGGTGGCGCGAGCCCGTTACGACGCCGATCTCGGTGGCGGAATCGATCCCGCCCGACGGGTGGCTTCAGCCGGTGGCTCCCACGGCGCACAGGCGGTGCCGCCACGACTGGACCCGTTCGCTCGCTATCAGAATCCTCCGCGTTTCCCGTGGCGCTTCATCCTCGTGCTCGTCGGGTTGGGTGCGGTGGGCATCCTCATTGTGGGCGCACTCACGGATCCGGGCGAGCCGACGCCGATCGACAACGTCATCAGGGTGGGATCATGCGTGTCCATCGACGCCGTGCGTCTGGAGGTGGACGAAGTGGCTTGTGACGGTTCGTCCGATGAGGACGTCGACGGCACCGTGGAACAGGTGATCCCCTTCGACGCGTCCTGCCCCCAGGATCTGGTGGGATATCGGGACCGTCAGGGCATGGGTATCGCCTGCGTGCGGGTCGCGGCCGGCGCCGTGGCGCCCTGAGTCGTCGGCCGAGTCGGCTGGTAGCGTGTCGGACTGCTGGGGCGATTAGCTCAGTCGGCTAGAGCGCCACGTTCACACCGTGGAGGTCATCGGTTCGAGCCCGGTATCGCCCACCAGCACGAGAGCCCGGTCGATCGGCCGGGCTCTCGTCGTTCTCCGCGCGCTCACGCCACGCGACGACGGCGCCCCGCCAGAATGATCGTCGCGAGGCCGACCACCGACAGCCACAACGCCAGCGTTGAGCCGCGATTCTCGGAGCCGGTGGTGGGAAGTGTCGCCGTCCCACTCGAGAGGGCTCGGGGGCACAGAGCAACCTCGTCACCGGCGTAGGCGCTGGAGCCGGGAGCTCCTCCTTGTCCGACCACCGCACCCGAGGCGACGTCGACGACGCGCCAGATCATCCCGCTGTAGCCATCGCCCGCCACGGCGACGAGTCGAGAGCCGTCGTGCGTGACGGCCAGACCCACGGGATTGATTCCGATGTTGGAGATCGTCCGGCTGATGGTGCCTCGACGGACGTCGATCACCTGAACCGCGGCCGCCGTGGTGTCGGCGACGAACGCGACGTCGGAGGACCCCGCGGTCGTGATTTGGCCCAAAACCTGATCGACCGGAAAGGTGATGGTGTGCTCGGTGGCCATGGTTCGGGCGTCGAGTATGTCGATACGACTCGGTGAGCCACTGAAGCGATGGTTGGAGAACACCCGCGTCCCGTCGGCGCTGATTGCCAGGGTGGAGTGACTCGATCCGCTGGCTCCCGCTGCGATGATCTGTCGCGCGGAGGTGTCGATGGCGACGACGTACCACATGGTGCCGCCCCAGCTGCCGTGAACGTAGACGCGGCTGCCGTCGGGGGCCGCCACCACGTCTCCCGGCGTGAGATCGCGACCGTTGTACGCCAACACGGTGTTGGCCGTGACGGTCAACGACGAGCGGTCGACGAACAAAAGGCCGGAGGAATCCGAGCTCGTGGTGACGTACACGGTGGATCCATCAGGAGAGACCGCCACCCCGCGACCCGGCGCGGGAAGCTGGGAGGTTCGCAACACCTGGCCGCTGGATGCGTCCAGTTCGACCAGTGAGTTGTCGGAGCGGGCGAGGTACACCCGCGATCCATCGGGGGAGTAGGCGAGGCCGCGGACCGAACCTCCCTGGGGATTCGTGTTGGGCCCGACGGCGCCCGTGCCGACCACGATAGGTGCCGCTCCTTGGCTGAGGGGAACGAACAAGGTCTGTTGATTGCACGTTCCGCCCGCCGGCACGACCGTGACGAGGTTTGACGGGGGTTGACCACCTCCAGCGACGGTGCTGGAGGTGGAGGAGTTGGGCGTGGTCGAGGACGGACTCACTGTCGTCGATGACGGGCTCACGGTCGAGGTGGTGGTCGGAAACGCTGTGGCCAGTCCCACGACATCGACGGGAACGTTGAAGGTGGTCCGGGAGTTGCTTCCAAGTTGACCGTAGGCGTTTTCTCCCCAGCACTTGACGCGTTCCTCGACCACTGCGCACGAGTGATAGATGCCCAGGGTGATGGCGCGGACGCCTTGGGTCAGTCCGAAGACTTGAATCGGAAGATTGGATGAGAGGTAGCTCTGATCTCCCAGTTGGCCGAAGATGTTGGATCCCCAGCACACGGCACCTTCGTTGATGATGGCACACGTGTGGCCGAAGCCGGCGCTCACGGAAGTTGCGCCGTTGCCGAGACCGTTGACGGCGGCGGGGGAGTTGATGTTCGTCGTGTTTCCGACTCCGAGTTGGCCGTACCCATTCCATCCCCAACACTTGACCGCACCGTTCACCGTCGCACACGTGTGTCGGAGTCCGACGCTGATGGACGTGACTCCGTTGCCGAGTCCGAACACGGGGGTCGGCGTCGGGGAGTTGGAATTCGACTGGTTGCCCAGTTGGCCGTGGCTGTTGGATCCCCAGCACACGGCACCCGAGTTGACGATGGCGCAGGTGTGATGGGTGCCGGCGCTGATCGCCGTGACGCCGCTACCGAGTCCGGAGACATCGATCGGAATCAGTGAGCCGTTGTAGGTTCCGTTGCCGAGTTGGCCGTCGATGTTGTCACCCCAGCACTTGGCACCCGAGTTGACGATGGCGCAGGTGTGATACGCGCCGGCGCTGATCGCCGTGACGCCACTACCGAGTCCGGAGACGTCGATCGGCGTGTTGGCGCTGTTGCTCGTTCCGTTGCCGAGTTGGCCGAACCCGTTGTTGCCCCAGCATTTGGCGGCGGTATTGACGATGGCGCATGAGGTGAAGTTGCCGGTAGTGATGGCGGTGACGCCGCTACCGAGTCCGGTGACGTCGGTGGGGGTGTTGGCGTCGTTGCTCGTTCCGTTGCCGAGTTGGCTGTACGAGTTGTAGCCCCAGCATTTTGTGCCGCCGTCGATGACGACGCAGGAGTGGAACCCCTCGGCGGACAACAGCGGGGACAGTTCGCTCGCCGGGTTCTCGTTGGTGTCGGCGGACGCCAACGTCGTACCGATCACCAACGAACCAAGTCCGACGGCGATCACCGCCAGACCACGGGTCAGGGCGAGGTCGAGTCTTGCGGTGGACATTTTTGGGCCTTTCGCCATGCCGACGGTTCCTCGAGATCTTTACAGATCGCGTTGTGGAGTCGGTTGTTCTCCCGGCCCGGACTGTCACAATGTGGTCGTGTCGGTGATTCGTGATCGGTGGACGGGGCGACGGGGTGAGCCCGTCGACTTCGCCGCTCCGGTGTCGATGGTGGCCAGCGGCGCGCACACCGAGCATCCGGACTACGTCAAGTGGGTGCCCCGCCTGGAGCAGCCCCACGGACGTCACCGCAAGGTGTGGGAGTGGTGCTTCATCCTCAACGCGCTCGAGCGCCACGGGGTGTTGACTCCGGGCAAGTCGGCCCTCGGTTTCGGCGTCGGGACCGAGGCGGTGGTGCCGCTCCTGGCTCGACACGGTGTCCGGGTCACCGCCACCGACCAGAGCGTCGAACAAGCGGGCGCTTGGGCCACGGTGGGTCAGCACGCATCGGCGATCGACGCGTTGCGTCGACCGAACGTCTGCGACGACCGGACGTTCGACGAACTCGTCGACTTCCGTGCGGTCGACATGCGTCGGATTCCCTCGGACCTTCGGGATTTCGACGCCACTTGGTCGTCGTGCTGTTTCGAACACCTCGGCTCCAAGCAGGCCGGTTTCGATTTCGTTCTGGGCTCGTTGCGAACCCTGCGTCCGGGAGGGGTGGCGATCCACACCACCGAGTTCGACTGCACGCCGGGACGGCGACCGTTGCTGGAGACCGGCTCGGTGGAAGCCGGCGACTACTGCTGTTTCTTCCGACGTCCCGAGGTCGAGGAGCTGATCGACCTCGTCCGTGCCGAGGGTCATCGGGTGACCGCCGATCTGCGTCTCGGTCGTCGCCACCCGTACGACCGGCACGTCGACCAACCGCCCTACACGGGGGACCCCCACCTTCGACTGGCGGTCCACGACCGGGTGGTCACCTCGGTCGGTTTGGTCATCGTGGCCGCGGGTTGACCGCGAACCCGCGAACAGGGGCATCGCTCCGCCGACACCCCGTTGCGGAGTAATTTGACCCCGATGCGGCGGACCTGCGAACGACCCGGATGCGGTGCTCCCAGCGCCGTGCTGTACGGATACGGATCGGGCTCCATGTGGCTCGACGCCTGGTCGCCCGATCGCGATCCGGCCGAAGCGCCCGTCGACGCGCGCGGTGTCGTGTGCGCCCGTCATGGTGCGCTGCTCAGTCCTCCGCGCGGTTGGACGATGGACGACCGACGAGAGTCCATCCCGCGTCTGTTCAAGCCTCGGGATCGCGGTGGTCTGGCGGTCGTGCCCGACGAAGTTCCCGAGACCGCCAAGAAGATCAAGCGTGATCCCACTGCTCCCACCCGTCGTCCCAAGGCCTCCGACCTGCCACGTCCGCGTTTGTTCGCCGACCTGGAGGACAGTGCGACCGAACCGCCCGCACCCGAGCCCGCTCCGGACGTGATGGCCGAACCCGACGTTGTTCGGCCCGAACCGGTTCAGCCCGAACCGCTCGAGTCCGAGATCATTCAGTCGGTCGTCGTTCAGCCGGAACCGGTTCAGTCCGAGATCGTCGAAGCCGCGCCGCCCGCTGAACTCGACTCGGCCGGTGAACCCGAGGACGTCGGCGAATCACGTGACGACGACTCCACCGAGTTGCTCATACGTCAGGACGCCACGGGCACCACCTCGCGCCCGGCGGCCACCTTCGACCCCGACGAGGACTTCGCCCGTGACGCCACCGGCCCCATGTTGCGCGACGCGTTGCGCCCGCGATTGTCGGGACGTTGGGATCCCACCGCCGAACTGTTGCGACCGACCGACCACGGTTCCGAGCGCGCCTGAAAGCGATGACCATGGAGATCGTCATCGACATGGAACTGCCACGTCCCCCGATCGACGTGGCGCCGTTCGTGATCGACCTCGGTCGGTATCCGTCGTGGATGGGCCTCGTACACTCCGCCACTCCCGAGTCCGGTGCGACCGAGCCGGCGTGGTCGGTGGAACTGCGCGCCAAGGTGGGTCCGTTCGCGCGGTCCAAGCGTTTACGCATGGTGCGCACGATCGACGAGTCACCGACGCACGTGCGCTTCGAGCGTCGAGAACGCGACACCGCCTCTCACGGCACGTGGGTGCTCGACGTCCGCATGAACGGCAGCACCGGCACCGATTTGTCGGTACGACTGCGTTACGAGGGTCGATTGTGGTCGTCGGTCATCGAGCGGGTTCTGGGCGACGAGGTCGATCGCAGCAAACAGCGGCTGTTGGCGTTGGTGTCAGCCGGCTGATCGTCGACCGAAGCAGCCAGCCGACCGTCATCTATGTCAGCCGGCCGACCGTCATCTATGTCAGCCAGCCGACCGTCATCTATGTCAGCCAGCCGACCAGGCCGTGAACCGGCCGTTGGGGCGCCTCTCGAGGTGCAGTTTCGTCCCGAAGCACTCCGACAGGTTCTCGGCGGTGAACACCTCGTCGAGAGGTCCGCTGGCCATCGCCCGACCCCGTACGAGGAACATCACGTGCGTCATGCCGGGCGGGATCTCGTCCACGTGATGGGTGACGAGCACCAGTGGGGCGCCGTTCTGTCTGGTCGTCATCTCGGCGAGTGCCGACACCAGTTGCTCGCGGCCTCCGAGGTCCAGGCGGGCGCTCGGTTCGTCCAACAACACGATGTCGGGATCGTTCATGATCGAGCGGGCCAACAGAACCCGTTGCTGCTCGCCCGACGACAACGACGAGAACTCGCGGTCGCTCAGTTGCCCGACGTTCATGACGTTCAAACATTCCTCGGCCCGCGCTCGATCGGAATCGTCGTAGCGATGCCACCACGGTTCGAGCGCCGCGTTTCGGGCGGTCATCACCACGTCCCGGGCCGGTAACGCCCCGCGGATCTCGCCGGCGAACGAGGCCGACACGTAACCGATGCGTCGCCGCAGGGTTCGCACGTCGGTGTCCCCGAGGGTCTCGCCCAGCACGGCGACCGACCCGCGGCTGGGGTGGTCGTAGAGGGCCGCGATCCGCACGAGGGTGGTCTTGCCCGAGCCGTTGGCCCCCAACACCAGCCATCGTTCGTCGCGCTCGATCGACAAGTCGACCTCGTCGAGAATCGCCCGGCCGTCGCGCACGACGGTGATTCCCGACAGGGACAAACTGGCGACCATGCCGGCAAGAGTAGGGGCGCGCACGGTGGGTCACAGGGCATGACTTCGGGACTTCCCGGGCGCGTCGTCGCAGGTCACACGGGATATCGGGAGTCCTCGGGGTGGGCGAGTGACCGTAACAGAATCGAAACATCCGGTACCCTTGACCCGTCATGGTCGCCCAACTCCTCGCTCGCCGTTCGGGACTGCGAACTCTCGGTGCCCTCGTTGTGGCGGCGAGCCTGGCGGTCGGGCTGATCGTGGGGTTGCCCGCGGCCGGCCGGGCCACCCCGACCGACTCCTCCGACGCCGCCGCCCAGAAGGCCGCCGCCGAGATTCAGGCCGCCCGCGACCGGGCCAACGCCGCCGCTGACGCCGCCTTCGCCGCCGAATCGGCCTTGGACTCGCTGACGACCGAGGTGGCCAACATCGAGATCGAACTGGCCGACCTCGAGGCCCGCGCCGGTTCGTTGCAGACCGGGGTGGAGGAGGTCGCGGTTCAGCGTTTCGTCAGCGGAGGGGGCGGGGGTATCCCCTTGCTCAGCGGCCTCGAGGGGCCCTCGGCACAAGCGCAGGCCGACGTCCTGATCGAGATCGTCAGCGACACCTCGCAGTCCACCCTCGACGAGTACGACGCCTTGGCCAAGGAACTCGCCGACAAGCGACGTTCGCTCGAGCGGGCCAAGGAGCAGCAGGCCCAGGCGATCAAGGACCACGAGGCCGCCCAGGCCAAGGCCCTGGCCGAGGTGGAGCGACTGAAGAAGGTCGAGGCCCAACGTCTGAAGGACGAAAAGGTGCGCAAGATCCTGGAGGCGGCGCGTCTGAAGGCTCAGGCCGAGGCTATGGCCAAGGCCGGCAACGTGTCGGGAAGCATCGTGAACACCGGCGCCGGCAACACCGGCAAACGTCGTTCCGGTGCGGCGGGGTTCTTCGACAACGGCGTGTACGTCGACGGCAGCATCATCTGCCCGGTGGCCGGTTCGGCCGGATTCGGGGACACCTGGGGCGCGCCGCGCAGCGGAGGGCGTCGCCATCAGGGTGTCGACATGATGTCCGACATGGGCACGCCGCTCGTGGCGGTGGTGTCGGGTCGACTGTCGCTGTGGAGCAACGGAGGCATCGCCGGTCTGGCGGTGCACCTGCGGGGCAACAACGGCAACACCTACTTCTACGCCCATCTCAGCGCCTACGAGGGCGGCGAACGATACGTCGAACAGGGCGACATCATCGGCTACGTCGGCGACACCGGCAACGCCGACGGCAATCCCCATCTGCACTTCGAGATCCGGCCCGGTGGTGGCAGCCCCGTGAATCCGTATCCGTCCGTTCGTCCCGCCTGTTGATCGGCGAGGCAAGATAGGGCGATGTCGTCGAGCCCCGATCCCCGTGGTGAACTCGGTGACGCGCTCTCGCGGGCCCTCGGGGGACGGGCGGTCACCGACCTCACTCGATTGAGCGGCGGCGCGTCACGCGAGACGTGGCGCTTCGAAGCCGACGGCGAGCCGTTGATCCTGCAACGACAACGAGCCGGCGACACGCGCGACATGGAGGTGGAGGCGTCGGTGCTCCGGGCCGCGGAGGTCGGCGGTGTGCCCGTACCGCGTTTGGTGTCGAGCGGGCGACTCGACGGTGGTGCGCGCTACATGGTCCAGTCGTGGGTCGACGGCGAGACGATCGCGCGCAAGATCCTGCGCGACGACGTCTTCGCGACGGCCCGAGAGGTGCTGGTGGGTCAGTTCGCCACGGCGTTGGCCGCCGTCCACTCCATACCCGTCGACGACGTGCCCGGCTTGGCGACCACCGATCAGATGGCCCAGTACCGCCAGAGTCTCGACGACCTGAACCGACAGTTGGACCAGTCGCATCCGACCTTCGAGTTGGCCTTTCGGTGGCTCGAGAAGAACCGCCCCACCAGCGCCCGTCGCACCGTGGTTCACGGCGACTTTCGTCTCGGCAACGTCATGGTCGGCCCCGAGGGACTGCGCGCCGTTCTGGATTGGGAGTTGGCCCACGTCGGTGACCCGATGGAGGATCTCGGTTGGCTGTGCGTGCGCGCGTGGCGGTTCGGATCCGATCGACCGGTCGCGGGTCTGGGTGACTACGACCGGTTGCTCGCCGCCTACGAGGCCGCTTCGGGAACGTCGGCCGAACCCGACGCCTTGCGTTGGTGGGAGGTTCTCGGAACGTTGAAGTGGGGCGTCATGTGCATGTTGCAGGCGAGCGCGCACCTGTTGGGTTTCTCACGGAGCCACGAGTTGGCCGCCATCGGACGTCGGGTGTGCGAGAACGAGTACGACATCCTGTTGGCCCTCGAGGGACGTTGGTCGTCGCTGGGGGTGGCATGAACGAGCAGAGGTCCCCTCACGACGTGCCCACCGCGGCCCAGTTGGTGGAGTCGGTTCGCGAGTGGTTGCAGAACGACGTGTTGACGTCCACCACCGGTCGGGTGCAGTTCCATTCGCGGGTGGCCATCAACGTGCTGGCCATGGTCGAACGCGAACTGGCGTTGGGGGGCCGACACCTCGCGGATCATGCGACCCGATTGGCGAGTCTCGGCGTCACGAGTGACGTCGAGCTGTCCGCGGCCATTCGCTCGGGATCGCTCGACGCCCGAATCGACGACGTCGTGGAGGCCGTGCGGGCATCGGTGGTCGACAAGTTGTCGGTGGCGAATCCCGCTCACCTACGCGACGACGATCGGTCGTAGGCGCGCTCCGGCGGGCCCACGACGGTCACTCGTCGTCGTGTTCCGGTGACGCCTTCGAACTCAGGCGCACCGGTTGACCCGCCGCCAGTTGACCGCAGGCGGCCGCGATGTCGGTGCCGCGGTTGCGTCGCACGGTGGCGTTGACCCCGAGTTCGATCAGCTGATCGGCGAAGGCGTAGACGTGCGACTTGGCCGATCCGCGAACGGCATAGCCGGGTGTCGGATTGAGCGGGATGAGGTTCACGTGGGCCGGCACCCGGAAGCGACGGCACAGGCTGGCCAACTCGATGGCGTCGGAGGGGCGATCGTTCACGTCGGCGATCAGGGCCCACTCGAAACTCAGTCGACGTCCCTTGGCCTCGAGGTACTCGCCGCAGGCCTCCATCAGCATCTTGATGGGGTAACGCTTGTTGATGGGCACGAGGGAATCGCGCAGATCATCGTTGGCGGCGTGCAGGCTGACGGCCAGGCTCACCGGCAACGGTCGTGCGGCGAGACGTTTGATGCCGGGCACGATGCCCACGGTGGAGACGGTCAACTGGCGCGCCGAGATTCCGATGTCGTCGTGGATCCGCACGAGGGACTGCCACACGGGTTCCTCGTTGGCCAGTGGCTCACCCATCCCCATGTAGACGATGTTGCTCACGCGTCGACCCATCGACTTGGCCCGTTGGGCGGCGCGCACCACCTGCTCGACGATCTCCCCGGAGGTGAGATGGCGGGTGAAGCCCGCCTGACCGGTGGCGCAGAATCCGCAGGCCATGGCGCAACCGGCCTGGGTGCTCACGCACACCGTGGCACGGTCGGGGTAGAGCATGAGAACGGTCTCGATGCGACTTCCTCCGTCGAGTTCCCAGAGGAACTTGACGGTGCTGCCCTTGTCGGAACTGAACTCGGAGACCGGACGCAACGACAACGTCAGATCGCTCTCCAGTCGGGCGCGCAGGGCTTTGGGGACCGCGGTCATGTCGGCCGGGTCGCTCAATTCGCCGTAGAGCCCCTTCCAAACCTGATCCACGCGGTAGCGCGGCTCGCCGACCAGCAGCTGGTCGAGTTCGGCGCGGGTGGCTCCGTAGCGGGAGATCATGTTCTCAGCCTGACAGACCACGACGCGTTCACAGCGTCTCGGCCAACGTGGAGTACTCCGCCATGCGGGCCCGCAACACGTCGAGGCTGGCGGTCCAGAATTCGCCGCTCGTGACGTCGATACCGAAGGCCGCTCCCAGTTCCTCGGCGGTGTTCATGCCGGCGCGACCGAGCAGGTCGTCGTAACCGGCGCGGAAGCGTTCGGGGTCCTGGTGATAACGGGCGAACAGGCCGAGGCCGAACAGCAACCCGTAGGTGTACGGCCAGTTGTAGTAGTGGCTGCCGTAATAGTGCGACTTGAGGATCCACATGTGGGGATGGGCCGTCGACTGGTCGAGTCCGTCGCCGTAAGCGTCGTTCTGCGCCTGCAACATGAGTTCGTTCAACTCGTTCACTCCGAGCGTGCGCCGTTGCCGTCGGGCGAAGACCTCGGTCTCGAAGAGGAATCGACTGTGGATGTCCACCACGACCTGGTTGGCGCCCTGCAGATCGACGTCCAGAAGGGCCAACCGCTCGGGGCCCGACAGCCGGGCCAGTCCGGCCTCGACCACCAGCGTCTCGCAGAAGATGCTCGCGGTCTCGGCCAAGGCCATGGGCAGTCGTTTCTGCAGGGGCGTGCGACCGGCCAGTTGGGTGTTGTGGTACGCGTGACCCAACTCGTGCGCGGTGGTCTGAGCCGACTCCACCGATCCGCTCCAGTTGAGCAACACCAACGAACGATCGCCGACGAAGGGCATGCAGAAGGCGCCGCCCATCTTCCCCTCCCGGGCCGGAACGTCCATCCACGATTCGGAGATGGCGCGATCGACGAGACCGGCCAGGTTGGGGCTGTACGACCCGAAGGCGTCGCGAACGAGGGCCACCGAATCGTCCCACGAGATGGCGCCGTCGGCCACGGGCAGCGGGGCCATGAGATCCCACCACGGCAGGCCACCGTCGTGTCCGTGCAACGAGGCCTTCACGCGCATCCAACGGCGGAAGTCGGGCAACGAGGCGACGATCGCCGATTGCATCGCGTCGAAGGTGGCGCGCGACACCGAGTTCGCGTAGAGCGAGGCGTCGAGCGGCGAGTCCCAACGACGACGGCGGTTCACGGTGTTCGCCTCGCCCTTGATGGCGTTCATCGCGGCCGCGCAGGCGGTGGCCACGCGGGGCCAGGCCTCCATCTCGGCCTCGTACGCGGCTCGGCGCACCGCCTCGTCGGCGTCGGTGGCCAACCCGCGCACGGCGGGCATGGGCAACCTCCGCGTGCCGTCGGGCAGTCGAACCTCGGCCACCAGTTGTGAGGTGACGTCGCTCTGCAGTCGGCCCCAGGCCGACGCTCCGGTGGTGGAGAGTTCGGCGTACAAGCCCTCGAGTTCCTCGTCCATCTGGTGGGCCGAGCGCTCGGCCAGTCGACGAAGCGGACCGAGATGCTCACGAACCTCGTCGCTGTGGGCGCTCAGCGCGTCGACGTCGTGATCGCAGACGAAATCGGCCAGGCGGGCCAGGAGAGGGGTGACGCGCGACTGGGCCACCTCGATCTCCGACAGCAGCGACTGAGCGGTCTCGTCGCGGGTGTCGGTGGCGACCGTCGCGTACACGTAGGCCTCGAGGATCTCGGTGTCGGCCACCAGTGCGTTGAAACCCGAGATGGCCCGATCGGCTCGACGACCGGTCTCGGCGTCGACGACGGGGGACGTTCCCGCGGGGACCGCCCGGATGTCCAATTCGTCGAAGAGCGATTCGAGTCGCGCGGTATCGGCGATCATGAGCTCCATCGCGTCGCGGAAGCTGCGACTCTCGAGCGACTCGTGAACGTCGCTCACGCTCCATCTCGGGAGGGACTCGTCGTGGGTGGTGCTCATGAAATGCTCCCGTTTCGTGTGGCGGCGACGTCACCGACGAAGGCGCGATCGGTGCGGTGCAAGCGGAATCCGAGGTTGCCGTACAGGCGCATCGCCGCCTGGTTGTCGGCGTCGACGAAGAGCATCGCCATGGTGACGCCTCGCTCGGCCAGGTTCACGAGGCCGGAGACCACCATCGAACGGCCGAGTCCGTGTCCGGCGTGGGCCGGATCGACGGCGATCACGTAGATCTCCCCGAGAACCGGCTCGGTGTCGCGGTGCACCTTGGTCCAGCAGAAGCCGGCCATCCGGCCGTCGATCTCGTGGACGACGAAGCCCTCGGGTTCGAACCACGGTTGCGACATGCGCGCGCTCAACGTGGTCTCGTCCCAACCACCCTGCTCGGGGTGATGAAGGAAGGCGCGATTGTTGAGGTCGAGCCACTCGCGCTCGTCGCGACCCTTCACGAACGATCTCACCGTCACCGCATCGGCGGCGTCGGCCACGGACAGGGGAAGCGAACGGCGCATCTGATGGAGGGTTCGGCCGGGGGACAAGCCCACTTCGGCGGCCACCTGCTCGTGTCCGATCGTGGGTTCGAACACCCACCAATGGACGTGCCCGCCGCCGTTACGGGCCACCTCGTCGAGGGCCGCCGACAGCAGTTCGGGTCCGATGAGGTGCATCTCGTAACGGTGATGAGGGTGCACCACCAACTCGACGGAGTAGGACTCGTTGCCCTTGCTGATCTGGGCGTAGGCGACCGGATGATCGTGCCCCGGTTCCCAGGCGACCAATCCGGCGAAACCCTCGCGACCACCGTCGACGAGATCGAGCCACAGATGATCGGAGAGAGGTCGGTGTCCGTCGGCGCGTTCGGCGTCGCGCAGGAGGTCGCGAACGACCTGAACGTCGTCGGGTCGCATCTGACGTTTGATGTCGAGAACCCTCACCGCGTCAGCCTACCGCTGGCTACTCTCGGGGAATGGTGGCCCGAAAGTCGACACGAAGTGCGTCGGGACGCATCGACCCCCGGGCCCAGACCGTCGAGGTGGCTCGTCGTTTGGCGATCGCGTTCCCCGAGGTGATCTGCGAACTGGATCATCGCAACGCCTTCGAACTGCTGTCGGCGACCATCCTGTCGGCCCAGTGCACCGACGCGCGGGTGAACATGGTGACTCCGGCGTTGTTCGCCCGTTACCCGGATCCGTGGTCGTTGGCGGCGGCCGACGTGGGCGAGTTGGAGGGGATCATCCGCTCGACGGGCTTCTACGGAAGCAAGGCCAAGAACCTCATCGGAATGGCCACGGCCCTCGTCGACCGCTACGGCGGAGAGGTGCCGAGCGACCTCGACGATCTCGTCACGCTGCCCGGGGTGGGCCGCAAGACCGGCAACGTGGTGCGCAGCGTGGTGTTCGATCTGCCGGGTCTGCCGGTCGACACCCACGTGGGGCGACTGTCGCGTCGACTGGGGTTGACGACCCACGAGGATCCCGTGAAGGTGGAGTTGCAGTTGAACGACTACCTGCCGGGAGCGGAGTGGGGCCCGTTCAGTCTGCGCTTGATCCTTCACGGTCGTCGCGTGTGCGACGCGCGCAAACCGAAGTGCGGCGAATGTTCGATGGCCGACATCTGTCCGTCGGCGGGACTTCCGGTGACCGAACCGACCACCAAGCGACCGTCACGCACCGCCGGAACCGCCGCAACGGAGAAAGCCCCGACCAAGAAAGCGGTGGCGAAGAAGGTGACGCCGAAGAAAGTCGCGCCGAAGAAGGTGACGGGGGCGAAGAAGCCGGCGTCGAAGAAGAAGGCCGACTGACCTAACCGGCGATGCGGTTCGCCCGCATCAGGGCGCGCTGTGCGGTGCGCAAGGCCCGTTCGGCCTCGTGAATCGCCGACACCAGATCGTCGTGCTGTTCGCCCAGATCCCCCGAGCGCAACTCGGCCACCCGCTCCTGATATCGAGCGGTTCCTTCGGCCATCACGGCCAACTCGGCGGCGATGGTCGACAGGTCCTTGTTGTTCACGGGGCCACCCTACGCCCGGACCGCGAGCCGACGACCCTCGGCACGGTGGGGCAAAACCAACGAAGGCGTCTCGGACGGGTTCGGTAGCCTCGGACGTCGTGACCCGTGTGCCCGTTCGTGACGATCTGTCGGCCCTCGAGGGCTACCACTCGCCCCAGGTCACCGTCGACGTGCGCCTGAACACCAACGAGGCCCCGGTCGGTCCCCCGGAGGCGTTCCGGGACGCCTTGGTGGCCGAGATGTCCCGCATCGAGTGGAATCGTTATCCGGATCGCGCGGCCACCGCTCTGCGCACCGCCATCGGTGAACTGCACGGCGTGGGTCCCGAGCAGATCTTCGTGGCCAACGGCAGCAACGAGGTGTTGCAGACGGTGCTCCTCACATTCGCCGGACCCGGTCGGACGGTGGCCACCTTCGAACCGACCTACCAGTTGCACGGTCACATCGCCCGCATCACGGGAGCCGCCGTCGTCGAGGGCGAACGCGCCCCGGACTTCACCATCGACATGAACGAGGTGCGACGCGTCCTGTCGGAATCCCGTCCCCACGTCACGTTCCTGTGTTCGCCCAACAACCCCACCGGGGGAGTCGACTCGCCGGCGGTGGTGCGCGAGGTGCTCGAGGCGTCGCCGGGACTGTTGGTCGTCGACGAGGCCTACGGCCAGTTCGCCGACTGGTCCGCGGTCGATCTGGTCGATGAGGAGACGCCCCTCGTGGTCTCGCGCACGTTCTCCAAGACCTGGAGCATGGCCGCGGCCCGTCTCGGCTATCTGGTGGGCCCGCGCTGGCTGGTGGCCGAACTCGACAAGGTGGTGTTGCCGTATCACCTCGACGCCACCAAGCAGATCGCCGGTCGGCTGGCCGTGCGCTTCCTCGACGAGATGAACGACCGCGTGCGCGCCATCGTCGCCGAACGCGAACGCGTGATGGCCGCGTTGCGCTCCCTCGACGTCGACGTCTTCGACAGCGGAGCCAACTTCGTGCTCTTCCGGCCGCGGGGCGCGCGAGGTCGAGACGTGTGGCAGGGTCTGCTCGATCGCAGTGTCCTCATCCGCGATTGTTCGGGCTGGCCACGGCTGGCCGATTGCCTGCGGGTCACCATCGGCACGCCGGCCGAGGACGATCGTTTCCTGTCCGCCATCACGGAGGTTCTGTCATGAGTCGTCGCGCCCAACGCAACCGCACCACCGCCGAGACCAGTATCGAGTTGTCCGTCGACCTCGACGGCTCCGGTCGCACCGAGGTGTCCACGGGCATCCCGTTCTACGACCACATGCTGTCGCAGGTGGGCAAGCACGGCGGATTCGACCTCACGATCGCGGCCACCGGCGACATCCACATCGACACGCATCACACGGTCGAGGACGTGGCGATCACTCTGGGTGAGGCCGTGCGCGAGGCTCTGGGCGACAAGGCCGGGGTCCGGCGGTTCGCCAGCGGTTTGTATCCGTTGGACGAGGCCTTGGTGGAGATCGCCCTCGATCTCTCCGGACGTCCCTTCGTGGTCTGGGACGTCACCATGCCCGAATGTCTGCCGCTCGGCAATCCGCCCTTCGACCCGCAGTTGGCCGAGCACGCGGTGTCGTCGTTCGCCACGGCGGCCGGCGTCACCTTGCACGTCACCTTGAAGCACGGCACCAACGTCCATCACATCGTCGAGGCCGTGTTCAAGGGGCTGGGGCGTTGCCTGCGCGACGCGGTTCGCGTCGAAGGTGGCGGGGTTCCGTCCACCAAGGGAGTCCTGTGATCGCGGCGATCCCACGATGATCGGCGATCGATGACGATGGAGATCTCGTGACGTCCCCGCTCGTCGCCGTCCTCGATTACGGCATCGGCAATCTCCGCTCGGCCGAGAAGGCCCTGCAGAAGGTGGGCGGTGACGCCCGTCTGACCCGCGACCCGTCGCTCGTGCGCGACGCCGATGCGGTGGTGCTGCCCGGTGTGGGTGCCTTCGGCGCCTGCATGGACGCGTTGCGCGACGTCGGCCTGGAATCGGTCGTGCACGACGCCGTCGAGTCCGGTCGGCCGTTCCTCGGCATCTGCGTGGGCATGCAGATGCTGTTCGACGACAGCGAGGAGAACCCCGAAGCCCGTGGGCTGGGTGTCATCCCGGGTTCGGTGCGTTGGATTCCGGTGGGTGTGAAGCGTCCGCAGATGCAATGGAACACGTTGCGCATCCGACGGCCCGATCCCGTGCTCGCCGGCCCCGACCTGGCCGACGGTGCGACGGCGCCGTGGGTCTACTTCGTGCACTCGTTGCACGGTGTCCCGCGCGACGTCGACGACGTGGTGGCCACCTGCGAGTACGGGGCCACGCTCAACGCGGTGTTCCGTCGCGGCAACGTGGTGGCCACCCAGTTCCATCCGGAGAAGTCGGGCCCGAGCGGTTTGGCTCTGTTGCGCAACTTCGTCGACGGGGTGCGGTCGTGAGCGTCGACTTGTATCCGGCCATCGACCTGCGCGGAGGAAAGGTGGTGCGCCTGGCTCAGGGCGACTACGCCCGCGAGACGGTGTACGGAGACGACCCGGTGGCCGTGGCGCTTTCGTTCGCCGACGCCGGTGCGCCGTGGGTGCACGTCGTCGACCTCGACGCGGCGCGCACCGGTGATCCCGTGAATCGCCCCCTCATCGCCCGGGTCGCCGCGGCCCTCGCCGGTCGCGCGAAACTGCAAACGGGAGGTGGCGTGCGGTCGGTGGCCGACGCCGAGGAGTTGGCGCGCGCCGGAGTGACCCGGGTGGTCATGGGTTCGGCCGCGGTGGCCGATCCCGGTTTGGTGGTCGCGGCCTCCGAGGTGGTCGACGTGGCCGTGGGTCTCGATCATCGGGGCGGCGACGTGGCGACGCACGGTTGGACCGAATCGTCGGGGGTCGCGCTCTCCGAGGCGCTCGGATGGTTCCCCACGGCGCGCGCGTTCGTGATCACCGACATCTCGCGCGACGGGATGCTCGACGGTCCCGACCTCGAGGGGCTCTCCACCGCCGTGGCCTCCACATCGGTTCCCGTGGTGGCCAGCGGGGGAGTGTCGTCGATCGACGACGTGCTGGCGTTGTCGCGTATCGACGGTTTGGGCGGAATCATCACCGGACGCGCGGTGTACGAGGGACGTTTCACCGTGGTCGAAGCGGTGCGCGCGTTACGGAGGTCGGCGTGAGGGTCGCGCGCGTGATCCCGTGTCTCGACGTCACGAACGGTCGGGTGGTGAAGGGCACCAACTTCGTCGACCTGCGCGACGCCGGTGATCCCGTGGAGTTGGCCGCCCGCTACGACGCCGAGGGAGCCGACGAGTTGGTCTTCCTCGACATCACCGCCAGCAGTGACGGTCGCGAGACCATGGTGGACGTGGTGTCGCGCACCGCCGAACAGATCTTCATCCCCTTCACCGTCGGTGGGGGTATCCGCGCGGTCGAAGACGCGAGACGGATGTTGCGCGCCGGAGCCGACAAGGTGAGTGTGAACACCTCGGCCGTGCAGGATCCCGAGCTGATCACGGCGATCGCCACCGAGTTCGGAAGCCAATGCGTGGTGTGCGCCATCGACGCCAAGCGTCGCACCGACGATCCTGCGCGTTTCGAGGTGTACCTGCACGGGGGGCGCACCGCGACGGGTATCGACGTGGTGGAGTGGGCCGAGCGGGCCGCCACTCTCGGAGCCGGTGAGATCCTCCTCACCTCCATGGACCGCGACGGCACGAAGGAGGGATTCGATCTCGACCTCACGCGCCGGATCACCGAGGCGGTCGGGGTGCCGGTGATCGCCTCGGGCGGCGTGGGGACGTTGCGACACATGGTCGAGGGGGTCACCCTCGGCGGAGCCGACGCCGTCCTGGCGGCTTCCATCTTCCACTTCGGGGAGTTCACCATCGCTCAGACCAAGGCGGCCATGGCCGAGGCCGGAGTCGTCGTCCGTCCGGTCGGTTGACCGTGGCGGTCACGATTCTCGACGGAGGACTGTCGACCGCCCTCGAGGAGGTGGGTGCCGACATCGGCGGCCCGCTGTGGACCGCGCGGGTGGTGATCGAGTCCCCCGCGACGTTGGTGGAGGCTCATCGGCGTTTCGTGGAGGCCGGAGCCCGGATCGTGACGACGGCGAGTTACCAATGCGGTGCCCGGCAGTTCGAGCAAGCGGGGCTCGATGCGTCGGCGGCGAGACGGGCGTTGAGTTCCACCGTCGATCTGGCCCGGCGCGCGACCGAGGGAACGATCTCTCGGGTGGCGGCGTCGATCGGACCCTTCGGAGCGTCGTCGGCCGATGGCAGCGAGTACACCGGGATCTACGGCGTTCCGTGGGAGGTCGTCGAGCGTTATCACCGCGAGAAGATCGAGGTGTTGGTGGACGCCGGTGCCGATCTGTTCGCGGTGGAAACGATCCCCTCGATCGCCGAGGCGCGACTGATCGCCGGGATCCTCGAGGAGCGGGGAGCGCCCCCGGCCTGGTTCTGCTTCGGTCTCGCCACCGGCTCCCGTACGCACGGTGGCGACGACCTGGGCGAGGCGATCGGGGCGGTGGCCGGATACGCGAACCCGGTGGCGGTGGGCGCGAATTGCACCCATCCGCTCGTGATCGACGAGGCGCTTCCCACCATCGCGGCCCACGCCGGTGGTGCGGGCGTGATCGTCTACCCGAACCTCGGTCGCGCGTGGAACGCCGAGACCCGTGCGTGGTCGGGCGAGGTCACCGATCCCTTCGCCGCCGACCGCGTCTCCGACTGGGTGCGACGTGGTGCCACGATGATCGGTGGTTGTTGCGGAACTGGTCCCGACGACATCGCCCGCCTGGTTGCCGTCGCGACACGCCCGGTGGCGTAGCGTCCGGGCATGACCACGCCCTCGCGATTCACCCCCAACCCCAAGATGGAATACCGGCGCCTCGGCAGTAGCGGTCTGAAGGTGTCCGTCCTGTCGTTCGGCAGCTGGGTCACCTTCGACACCCAGATGAAGGACGACACCGCCCGCGATTGCATGCAACGGGCCTGGGACGCGGGGTGCAATTTCTTCGACAACGCCGAGGCCTACGCCGGAGGCGAGAGCGAGGCGATCATGGGGCGCGTGATCGCCGATCTCGGATGGCGTCGCCAGGACTACGTGCTCTCCACCAAGGTGTTCTGGGGCATCGACGGCAACGTGCCGAACATGAACAACACGTTGAACCGCAAGTACCTGCACCACTCCATCGAGGGTTGTCTCGACCGTCTGCAGGTGGACTTCGTCGACCTCTTGTTCTGCCATCGAGCCGATCCCGCCACCCCGCTCGAGGAGACCGTGTGGGCGATGAGCGACCTCGTCGATCGCGGCAAGGTGTTGTACTGGGGCACGAGCGAGTGGACCGCCGACGAGATCCGCGCGGCGTGGGAGATCGCCGAGCGGCACCATCTGCACAAGCCCGTCATGGAGCAACCGCAGTACAACATGCTCGAGCGTCGTCGGGTCGAGGTGGAGTACAAGCGGCTCTACGAGGACCTCGGTCTGGGCACCACGATCTGGAGTCCGTTGGCCTCCGGAGTGCTCACCGGCAAGTACGTCGACGGGGTGCCCGGTGATTCGCGCGCGGCGTTGCCCGGCTACTCGTGGCTCGCCGAGCGTCTGACGAGTCCGGCCACGCAGGAGAAGGTGAAGCGACTCGTTCCCATCGCCGACCGCCTGGGCTGCTCGTTGGCGCAGATGTCGCTGGCCTGGTGCACCAAGAACCCCAACGTCTCCACCGTCATCACCGGGGCCAGCAAGCCCGCCCAGGTCACCGAGAACTTCGGCGCCCTCGACGTGATCGACGCGCTCACCCCCGACGTGATGGCCGAGATCAGTGCGGCCCTGAAGGGCTGAGGCCCCCGAGGAATCCCACCACCTCGTCGACGACGACATCCAGTCGTCCGGGGAGGAAGTGATCGGTCCCACGGACGTCGACGATCCGCGTGTTCGTCCAGTCGCGAGTGCGTTCGCGCGCGGCGTCCGGAGCGCAGAACTGATCATGTTCCGGCACGAGCAGAAACTTGGGTCGCGGATCACGGCAAGCCAGGACGGACGTTCCGCTCGTCATCGGCGGGGCGATGGCAATCCATCCCGACACCCGGGGCTCGACGACGTTCATCGACACGATCGACCCGAACGAGTATCCGATCAGCCAGATGTCGTCGTTGAAGGGCGCGAGGAAGTCGACGGCGGCCGCGACGTCGAGTCGCTCCGAGTCGCCGTCGTCGTGTTCGCCCGCGCTGTTTCCGGCTCCGCGGAAGTCGAATCGCAGCGCGTGGAAACCATGGTGGGGCAGGGTGCGAAACAGTGCTTCGACGACCGGGTTGGTGCGGTCGCCGCCGTACAGGGGATGGGGATGGGCCAGAACCACCCCGCCCCGCATCGGGCGGTCGACGTCGGCGGTGGCCACGTCGGCGGCGATCGGTACGCCGTCGATGGTGGTGAGAGTCACGGTTTCGATCGACACGGGAACGACGGTACCGTGCTCGATCGTGGCCGACGGCAAGGACAAGTCCAAGAAGAACGAGGCGCTCGACGCCGACAAGTTGCCCATCAAGATGCTCAACGACCGATTGTTGGTCAAGATCCCCGAGCGCGACGGCGAACGGCGCAGTTCGGGCGGAATCCTGATTCCGGCCACCGCCCAGATCTCCAAGCGACTGGTGTGGGCCGAGGTGGTGGCTCTGGGACAGAACGTGCGCAGCGCCGAGGTGGGCGACCGGGTTCTGTTCAGTCCGGAGGACCGCTACGAGGTCGAGGTGGGCGGTTCGGATTACATCATGTTGCGCGAGCGGGACATCCACGCCGTGGCGGCCAGTCGAATCGACGGGCACACGGGCCTGTATCTCTGACAGAGTGTGAACGTGACCGTCATTCGACCCACCCCGGAGCAGCTGGCGTCCGTGAAGTTCAACGCCGACGGTCTCGTTCCGGTCGTGGCCCAGGACGTCGCCAACGGTGACGTGCTGATGATGGCGTGGATGAACGCCGAGAGTCTGGCGATGACCTTCGCCGAGGGTCGCATGGTCTACTGGAGTCGCAGTCGCAAGGAGTTGTGGCGCAAGGGCGACACCAGCGGCGATCGCCAGTTCGTTCGTGAGGCGTACTTCGACTGTGACGGTGACACGCTGCTGTTCAAGGTCGAGCAGGAGGGTGCGGGTGCCTGCCACACCGGCGCGCGCACCTGTTTCTTCACCGCCTTCGGCGGCGCGGACTGATCGTGGGCTCCGAGCCGTCGGTGCGACCCGGTCGCGAGGAGTTCAAGCGCCTCGCGACGGACAACACGGTCGTTCCCGTGTGGATCGAGGTGCTGGCCGATCTGGAGACTCCCGTGGCGGCGTTCGCCAAGTTGGTCGGTGACGGTGACGGGTTCCTCCTCGAATCGGTGGAACACGGCGAGCGTTGGAGTCGCTTCAGTTTCGTCGGTCGCCACCCGCGGGCCACTATGAGTCTCGTCGACGGTCGACTCGAGGTGCGGGGCGACATCCCCGACTCGGTTCCGCGCGATCGGGGAATGTTGGCGGCGATCGAGGGCCTGGTCGCCGAGTACCGCAGTCCGGTGATCGCCGACCTGCCTCCCCTGCAGGGCGGCGTCATGGGTTTCCTCGGTTACGACGTGGTGCGTGAAGTCGAGGATCTTCCCGACGTGCCTCACGACGATCGACGCATGCCCGACGCGGTGATGAGCGTCATCGGATCGCTCGCGGCCTTCGATCACTGGCGACAGCGGGTGTACCTGATCGAGAGCGTTCCCGTTCTCGGCCTCGACGACGCCGGTCTCGACGCGGCGTACGACGCGGCCGCCGAACGCGCCCGTCGCGCCGTCGACGACCTGGCCCGTCCGCTGGCCTACACGCCGGTCGAACCCCCTCGTCGTGACGACGTGCTTCCGGCGGCGGTGTCGTCGATGCCCGACGGCGCGTATCAGCGCGCGGTCGAGGCCGCCAAGGAGCACATCCGCGCCGGTGACATCTTCCAGGTCGTCCTGTCCCAGCGATACGAGATCGACCTCGAGGCCGACGCGTTCGACATGTACCGGGTGCTGCGTCAGGTGAATCCCAGTCCGTACATGTACTTCCTGCGCCAACCGGGCGTCACCATCGTCGGTAGCTCGCCCGAGCCCATGGTTCAGTTGCTCGGCGGCAAGGTGATCAGTCGTCCGATCGCCGGCACCCGAAAGCGCGGCACCAACGACGAGCACGATCGCAAACTGGCGGCCGAACTGCGCGAGAACCCCAAGGAGGTCGCCGAGCACGTGATGCTGGTCGACCTGGCGCGCAACGACGTGGGTCGGGTGGCGACCTTCGGCAGCGTCCACGTGGACGAGTTGATGACCTTGGAGCGCTACAGCCACGTGATGCACCTCACGTCTCAGGTCAGCGGGGACCTGTTGCCCGGCAAGACCGCCATCGACGTCCTGCGGGCCACCCTGCCCGCAGGCACCGTCAGCGGCGCCCCGAAGGTGCGCGCGATGGAGATCATCGACGAACTCGAGCCGGTGAAGCGGGGGCCGTACGCCGGCGTCGTCGGTTACGTCGACTTCAGCGGCAACCTCGACACCGCCATCGCCATCCGCACCATGTTCATCGGAGAGCGCGCCGCCTACCTGCAGGCCGGGGCGGGCATCGTCGCCGACAGCGATCCTGACGACGAGGATCTGGAATGTCGCAACAAGGCCGCGGCCCTGCTGGCCGCCGTGCCGGCCGCGCGACGCATGACCCGTAGTCGTCACGCCGGGGGCACGTCGGCATGATCGTCGCCACCCGGGAGACGACCACCGTCGTGCGCGTGGTCGGCATCGACGCCCGTCGGTACCTGCATTCGCAGTTGAGCAACGACGTCGCCGGTCTGGCCGCGGGGTCGTCGTGTTGTTCGCTGTTGCTCGAGCCGGCGGGGCGCGTGGTGGCCCTCGTGCGGGTGGTGTGCGTCGACGAGGAGACCTTCCTCCTGGAGTTCGAGACGCCGGTCGACGACAACGTGGTCGACGGTGTCGTCGGCCGTCTCTCCCGGTTCCTCATCCGCACCAAGGCGACGATCGACACGATCCGGGTGGAGGTGTCGCGGGTGCGTTCCACCACCGACGAAGCACTTCCCGGCGGAATGCTCGGATCCCGGGACGCCCGACCGTCGTGGTGGCGCGACGGTCGCGCCGTCGACGTGTTCGGTTCCGTCGACGATTTCCTCGCGGGTGCCGGAACGTCGGTCACCGTCGTCGACGACGTGGAAGCCGAGCGCGTGCGTCGGGGCTGGCCGGCCAACGGAGCCGAGGTCGTGGCCGGCGAGACGATTCCGGCGTCACTGGGCGTCGTGCCCGTCGCGGTGAGTTTCACCAAGGGCTGTTACCCGGGCCAGGAACTGGTCGAGCGCATGGACAGTCGGGGATCGACGGCGCCACGGACTCTGCGAGTCGTCGAGGGATCGAACCTCGCGGTCGGAGACGAGATCGTGGTCGACGGTGTGGTGGTCGGCACCGTCACCTCCAGCGCGGGCGGGCGATCGTTGGCGTTCGTCGACCGCGCCGTGGACCACGGCGAACCCGTCAGCCCGATGAGTCGAGGGATCGGATGAGGTCGGCGATCTCGGGACGTTCGCGCAACCGGGCGAACTCCGGCGCGGTCACCAACGTCGACAACAAGGTGGTCGGCTCGGCGTCCGATCGCGCGGCGACCGTGAGCCACTGAGCGGCGTTCTCGTCGTCGCCGAGTGCGGCATTGCACAACGCCACCAGGATGGCCACCCGACCCGAGCGCGAGAGTGCGAACACCCGGGATCCGTACCGAGCGGCGCTCTCGGTGCGACCGGTGCGACGCAACACGTCGACGATCACGGCCGCCGATTGGGCACGGTCATCACGGTCGGGCTCGGGTAGACGCGCCACCAGACGGGCGGCGATGGGCTCGAGTTGGGCCACGGTGGCGGCATCGGGAGGCCACCACTCCCCGGGGCGACGACCGTCGAGGTCGGCGAGGATGACGTCGACGGCGTCGTCGTCTCGTCCGTCGCGCACGAGCGTGTGTGCCTCCCACCACGGAGACGTGATCTGCGGGGGCACCAGCAGTCCCGGACGTCCGGTGCGCCACGCCCGATCCTCGGCATCGGCGTGAACCCGACGCACCGGAGCCTTCGACGAGACCAATTGCATCTGCAACACGAGGAGGATGGCGGCGAAAGCGGCGAGCGGACGCAGATCCTCGACGAGCACCATCGCGACGAAGGCCACCGCCGTGGCCGGCGGGCTGATGCGGGCCATCACCGCGCGTCCCCGGCCGGGCTTGAAGACGTCGATCAGTTCGCCGGCGATGGTGCCACCGTCGAGGGGGAGCACCGGGATCAGGTTGAACAGACCGATCATCGGGCCCGCCCACCAGATGGCCAGCGACGAGTAGTCCGACGCGTAATCGGCGTGCGACAACGGGTTCACACCCATGGCGATCAGCACGACCACCCCGAGCACGATCTGGACGGCCGGTCCGGCGAGAGCGATGGAGGCGCGCTCGCCCCGGGTGAGGGGACGCGTGGGGACGAACGACGCGTATCCGGCCAGGAAGTCGAGGGAGATGCGCGCGGTGGCACCGGTGCGACGAGCGGCCACGGCGTGGCCCAGTTCGTGGACCAAGGTGAACACCGTGACCGATCCGGCGAGCCAGTAACCCATCGGCTGACCGTTCACCAACACGATCAACAACATGAACAGCAGGAATCCGGGGCGAATCTGAACGGGAAACCCGAGGATGCGCATGTCGCGATGCTACGTGCGCCGCGAATCGCGCGGGGAACGGGGCGGGTTCGGCCCCCTCCGGAGGGCGTTCTAGACTCCGTTTCGTGCCGTACGTCTACTCTTTCGATCACAAACATCGTCGTCCTCCGATGCAGATGAAGGACCTTCTCGGTGGAAAGGGAGCGAACCTCGCCGAGATGACGAGCGTGCTGAAGCTGCCCGTGCCGCCGGGCTTCACCATCTCCACCGACGCGTGCCGTGACTACATGCACGGTGGTTGGCCCAAGGGCCTCGACGCCGAGATCGCCGCCCAGGTGGTCAAACTCGAAAAGGCCATGAAACGCAAGCTCGGCGATCCCAAGGATCCGCTGCTCGTCAGCGTGCGTTCGGGTGCGAAGTTCTCGATGCCCGGCATGATGGACACGGTTCTGAACCTGGGATTGAACGACCAGAGCGTGAAGGGTCTCGCCAAGGTCACCGGCGACGAGCGTTTCGCGTACGACTCGTACCGTCGTTTCATCGCCATGTACGGACGCATCGTGCTCGGCATCGACGGCGCACTTTTCGAGCATCCGTTGGAGGACGCCAAGGCGGCGGCCGGAGCCCGCACCGACGCCGAGCTCGGCGCACCGGTGCTGAAGGAACTCTGCGCGCGGTATCTCGACGTGGTGAAGGCCAGCACCGGTAAGGCGTTCCCGCAGGCCCCCGACAAGCAGTTGCGCGGCGCGGTGGAGGCCGTGTTCAAGAGTTGGAACGGGGCCCGGGCCATCGCGTACCGCGTGCGCGAGAAGATCTCCCACGATCTCGGCACCGCCGTCAACGTGCAGGCGATGGTGTTCGGTAATCGCGACGACAACTCGGGCACCGGAGTGGGATTCACGCGCAACGCGGCCACCGGCGAGAACGTCCCCTACGGCGACTTCCTCGTCAACGCCCAGGGGGAGGACGTGGTGGCGGGCATCCGCAACACGGAGGATCTCGACGCGTTGAAGGCCAAGTTCCCGCGGATCCACAAGGAACTGCTGGCCATCTTCGCGCGGCTCGAGGAGCACTACACCGACATGTGCGACACCGAGTTCACCATCGAGCAGGGGAAGCTGTGGATGTTGCAGACCCGCGTGGGCAAGCGAACCGGTGCCGCGGCCCTACGCATGGCGGTCGACATGACCAAGGGCACCAAGGGTCCGAAGAAGGTCTGGAAGATCAGCAAGCAGGAGGCCATCACCCGGGTGGCGGCCGAGCATCTGGATCAGGTTCTCCATCCGCAGTTCGAGGCCGGGGCGAAGAAGGTCATCGCCAAGGGTCTGGCCGCCTCGCCCGGTGCGGCGGTCGGCAAGGCCTATTTCACCGCCGACGACGCCGCGGACGCCGCCGATCGCGGAGAAAAGGTGATCCTCGTGCGCAGCGAGACCAGCCCCGAGGACGTGCACGGCATGATGGTTTCCCAGGGCATCCTCACCGCGCGGGGTGGTTTGGTCAGTCACGCCGCCGTGGTGGCGCGTGGCTGGGGAACACCAGCGGTGGTGGGCGCCGAGGCGATCCGCATCGAGGGCAAGCAGTTCACCGTGGGCGACGTGGTGGTGAGCGAGGGCGACGTGATCTCGCTCGATGGAACCACCGGAGAGGTCGTGCTTGGTGAGGTGGCGCTGTCGGCGTCCAAGCCTCCCAAGGAGTTCGACGTCATCTTGAAGTGGAGCGACGAGGTACGCAAGGGCAAGTTGGCCGTTCGCGCGAACGCCGACACCGGCGAGGACGCCACCAACGCCCGCGCGTTGGGTGCCGAGGGCATCGGTCTGTGTCGCACGGAGCACATGTTCCTCGCACCCGACCGTCTGCCGGTGGTGCGCCGGATGATCCTGGCCAACACCCCCGAGGAGGAGACGGCGGCGCTCGAGGAGTTGCGCGTGGTTCAGAAGAAGGACTTCATCGAGATCCTCACCGCCATGGACGGACTGCCCGTCACCGTGCGACTCCTGGACCCGCCGCTGCACGAGTTCCTTCCCCGGGTCGACGAACTGGAGATCAAGAAGGCCGGTGCGGGCCTCACGCCCGAGGAGACGAAACTGCTCAAGGCCGCTCACGAGTGGGCCGAGTTCAACCCGATGCTCGGCACCCGGGGTGTCCGTCTGGGTGTGGTCAAGCCCGGTTTGTACGCGATGCAGGTGCGCGCACTGATGGAGGCCGCGGCCGAGTGCGCGGCCAAGGGTGGCAAGCCCGTCGTCGAGGTCATGATCCCGCTCACGGTGACCCGTGAGGAGTTGGCTCTCGCGCGTTCGTGGGTCGTCACCGGGATCGCCGACGCCCTCGACGGATCGTCGGCCAAGGGCGCCAAGAAAGACGCCAAAAAGGGGTCCGCCAAGGCGACCAAGCGCCCGCGGGTGTCGATCGGAACGATGATCGAGACCCCGCGTGCCGCATTGCGAGCCGACGAACTGAGCGCCGAGGCCGATTTCTTCAGTTTCGGTACGAACGACCTCACCCAGATGACCTTCGGCTTCAGCCGGGACGACGTGGAGAGCCGCATGATGCCGGCGTACCTCGAGAACGGGCTGCTGAAGCGCAATCCGTTCGAGACCATCGATCAGACGGGTGTCGGGGAATTGGTCAAGATCGCGTCAGAACGTGGACGCGCGGCCAAGCCGGGCATCAAACTGGGCGTGTGCGGCGAGCACGGGGGCGACCCCGAGTCGATCGACCTCTTCTATCGGGTCGGCCTCGATTACGTCAGTTGCTCGCCGTTCCGTGTTCCGATCGCCCGTTTGGCCGCGGCACAAGCGGTGATCGCGGCCGCGGGTGGTAAGAAGAAGAGCGAAACCAAGTAGTCGGAGCCTCGCTCCGCGAGGAGGAACGTCATGCAGGTTCAGACCCGTCAAGGACCGGCTTTCGGAGTGGCCCGTATCACCCTGGGCGCCAACGAGCCGGTCCGCGTCGAGAGTGGCGCGATGATGACCATGTCGGCCGGTGTCGAATTGTCGTCCAAGGCCGAGGGTGGCGTGTTGAAGAGCCTCAAGCGTGCGGCGCTCGGTGGCGAGAGCTTCTTCGTGAGCACCTACACCGCTCCGGCCCAGGGTGGTTACGTCGACGTGGCCCCGCGACTGCCCGGCGACGTGGTCGCCTTCGACGTCACGCCCGCGGGTCCGTTGTTCATCCAGAAGGGCTCGTGGCTCGCCAACGACGCGAACGTGGCCATCGAGACGCAATGGGGCGGGTTCAAGAACATGTTCGGCAGCGAAGGTGGTTTCATCATCCGCGCCGAGGGGCAGGGACTGGTGGTGTTCGGTTGCTACGGCGCTCTCGAAACGTGGGATCTGGCGGTCGGACAGACCTTGACCGTCGACACCGGACACATGGTGGCGTACGAGGGCTCGGTCGGGATGAGCATCCGCAAGGCCAGCGGTGGCGGACTCATCCAGTCGTTCAAGAGCGGTGAGGGTCTGGTGTTCGAGTTCAGCGGTCCGGGCAAGGTGTGGACCCAGACGCGCAATCCCAACGAGCTCGTGGGCTGGTTGCAGGGCATGCTCGGCACCGGCAACTCGGGCGCCGGTGGTGGCGGAGGGGCCCTGGGCGGTCTGTTCGGCCGCGACTGATGCCCCTCCCGTTGCCCGCGTCGGGGACGACGAGCGAACTCGACTTCGTCGACATCACCGTGCCCGGCTGGGCCTGGGTGGCCCTCGTCGGATTCATCTTCGCCCTGTTGGCCTTCGACATCCTCGTCGTGCACCGAAGGGCGCACGAGGTCCACATCCGAGAGGCCGCCGTCGAGAGCGCGGTGTGGATCACCATCGGACTGGCCTTCACCGGTGTCGTCGCGCTGGCCTTCGGTGGTGGTGCCGCGGGCGAGTACGTGAGCGGTTACCTCATCGAGAAGAGCCTCAGCATCGACAACGTCTTCGTGTGGGCCCTGATCCTGAGCTACTTCAAGATCCCCGCCCGCTACCAACACCGGGTGCTGTTCTGGGGCATCTTCGGCGCCCTGGCCCTGCGGGCGGTCTTCATCTTCGCCGGTGTGGCCCTGATCGAGAAGTTCGACTGGGTGCTCTACGTGTTCGGGGCCTTCCTGCTTTACACGGCGGTGAAGCTGGTGGTGGAGGCCGAGGAGGAGCTGGACCCGGCCTCGGGGCGGTTCATGCGGCTCATCAACCGCCTCGTGCCCACCACCCCCGACTTCGACGACCAGAAACTCTTCACCCGTCGCGACGGCGCGTTGTTGGCCACGCCGCTGTTCGCGGTGTTGGTCCTGATCGAGTTCACCGACGTGCTCTTCGCGGTGGACTCGGTGCCGGCGGTGCTGGCGGTCAGTCGCGAGCAGTTCATCGTCTTCTCGTCGAACGCCTTCGCGATCCTCGGATTGCGGGCCCTCTACTTCCTGTTGGCCGACGCCCACGCCCGCTTCAGTTTCCTGAAAGAGGGCCTGGCCATCATCCTGGCTTTCGTCGGGGTGAAGATGTTGATCGCCGAGTGGTACCACATCCCCACCTGGCTCAGTCTGGTGGTGATCGTGATCGTGTTGTCGGCGGCCATCGGATTCTCGCTGAAGGCCGATCGCGCGCCCACCGAATCCGACCGGTCACCCCGGCATTAGTCTCGTCCTCGATGGCGATCGTCGACGAGGACATCGAAAGGGTTCGGGCGGCGGTCTCGATCGTCGACGTCGTGCAGCAGTACGTGGCCCTGCGCAAGACGGGTCGCAACTGGGTGGGTCTGTGTCCGTTCCACGCCGAGAAGAGCGGGTCGTTCAACGTTCGGGAGGAGACCGCCCGCTACAAGTGCTTCGGTTGTCAGGCCGGCGGTGACGTCTTCAAGTTCATCCAGGAGATCGAGCACGTCGATTTCGTCGCCGCGGTCGAGAAGCTGGCCGGACGGGCGGGAATCACGCTCACCTACACGACCGGGGGAGAGAGCCAGGACCGCCAACGGCGCAAGAAGCTCGTGGCGGCCATGGAGGCGGCCGTCGACTGGTACCACGAACGTCTGCTCTCGGCTCCCGACGCCCGTGCCGCTCGGGACTATCTACGTGAGCGCGGATTGGCGGGTGAAGTGGCCCGACGCTTCCGACTGGGCTACGCACCCGACGACTGGGACCTGCTCAGCCGACACCTGCGCGACAAAGGGGTGGCCGCCGACGTGCTGCAGGACGTGGGCCTGTCGTTCACCAACAAGTCCGGACGACTGCAGGACTCTTTCCGCGCGCGGGTGATGTTCCCGATCTTCACCGACACCGGTGAGGCGGTGGCCTTCGGCGGGCGAGTGCTTCCGGGTTCGAGCGATCCGGCGAAGTACAAGAACTCCTCGGAGACCAAGATCTACTTCAAGTCCAAGACGCTGTACGGCATGAACTGGGCCAAGAACGACGTGGTGAAGGCCGATCAGGTCATCGTGTGCGAGGGCTACACCGACGTGATCGGATTCCACCGTTCGGGGATCACCCGTGCGGTCGCCACCTGTGGCACGGCCCTGACCGAGGAGCACGTGCGCATCATGAAGCGCTTCGCCAGCCGCGTGGTGTTGGCCTTCGACGCCGACGCCGCCGGTCAGGGCGCGGCCGAGAAGTTCTACGAATGGGAGAAGAAGTACCAGGTGCAGGTGTCGGTGGCGCGCTTCCCCGACGGCAAGGACCCCGGCGACCTAGCCAACAGTGATCCGGCGGCGTTGGCGGCGGCCATCGACGAGGCCATGCCGTTTCTGGGCTTCCGGGTGAACCGGGTGGTGATGGGCAAGCCCTTGCGCAGTCCCGAGGATCGCGCGCGGGTGGCCGAGAGCGCGATGCGGGTCATCAACGAGCACCCTGACGTGAACGTCCGCAAGCTCTACGCCGGCGAGGTGGCGACCCGGGTCGGAATTCCGGTGGCCGATCTCTCGCGCTTGGCCGAACGGCGCAACGAACGACCCGAGGTGCGGGTGGCCTCCACCCGCGAGGTGGGCGTGGCCGAGAACGCCGAGTTCGTCGCCGTCACGCTGTTGCTGCAGAACTGGGACGACATCGCCCCCTGGCTGATCGAGGATCTGTTCGACTCCGACGTCACCCGTCGCGCGTTCCTGGCCCTCGCCGAGGCCTCGCAGTCGTCGAGCGCCAACTTGGTGGACACTGCCCTCGAGATCGCCGACCCCGAGGTGCGCGAACTCCTCGAACGCGCGGCCGTGGCCGACGTCGACGTGGACGCCATGTCGGTGGCCTTCAACCTCATTGGTGTGGCGGTGCGGCGATTGCTGTCCCGGCGCACCGGAGTCACCGATCCCGACGAGATCCGCGCCGATCGCGAGGCGCGCATCCGACTCGAGGAACTCGACGACGGACGTCTTGCTCCGGCGGCATCCGAGGCGTTGCTAGGGTGGATCGCAGAGCGGGGCACTCGTGCGGGGGGTGGGGGTGACAGTCGAGACTGACGCGGTCGATGGGGGTCGACGCGGACTTTCGTCCGTGGCGACTCCTCGCGTGCGTGGTCTCGATCCCGACGAATGGGCCGAACTCGTCGAGTACGGACGTCGACGTGGCGAACTCTCCACCGAGGAGATCGTCGACGCTCTGCACGACGTCGAGTTGCTCCCCGAGACGATCGAGTCCATCCGCGTCGCCATCGAGAGCGCGGGAATCGTCGTCGATCAATCCTTCGAGCTCGACGACACCGGGGAGCTACGTCGACCACTGGTGGAGCACAAGCGCCAGCGTCGCGGGCGGTCGTCGTCGACGGGCGGTGGTGGTGACGACGCGTCCCAGGACGCCGTGCGCCTCTATCTGCACGAGATCAGTCGCATCCCACTGATCGACGCCGAGGAGGAGCGCTTCCTCGGTCGCCGCATCGCCGACGGTCAATCGGCCGAACGCGAGATGGCGGAACTGGGTGACGACGCCTCCAGTCTCGAGCGACGGCGACTGAAGCGCATGATCGACAACGGTCGACGCGCGCGACACGACCTGACCCAGGCGAATCTGCGCCTCGTGGTGAGCATCGCCAAGCGGTACACCCGCACCACCATGCCGTTGGCCGACGCGATCCAGAGCGGCAACATCGGGCTGATGAAGGCCGTCGAGAAGTACGACCACAGCCGGGGCTTCAAGTTCTCCACCTACGCCACGTGGTGGATCAAGCAGGCCATCTCGCGCGCGGTCGCCGAGGAGAGTCGCAACATCAGACTGCCGGCGCACGCGATGGAGAACGTGAACCGGGCCCTGCGGGCCCAACGCGACCTGGCGCAGAAGTTGCAGCGGGAGCCGAGCATCACCGAGGTGGCGGCCGCCCTCGGTGAACCCGCGGATCGTGTGGCCGATTGGTTCAGTCTCGCCGCCGACACCATGAGCCTCGATCAGCCGGCGCGTGACGACAGCGACGTCACCTTCGCCGACAATCTGGCGGCCACGAACGTGGCTGATCCGAGCGACAGCATGGAGATCGCCGACATGCGCGAGGCGGTGCGCGCGGTGCTGGTGGACCTGCCGGCCCGCGAGCAGGAGGTCATGCGCATGCGTTTCGGACTCGACGACGGCGAGGGCGCCACGCTCGAGGAAGTGGGGCGGGCCTTCAGCATCACCCGCGAACGAGTGCGTCAGATCGAGGTGCGCACCCTGTTCCGCTTGCGTCACATGGCCGGTGGCCGCGTCCTGCGCGACTTCGTCGAGCCCTGACCGACGTCGACCGGTAGCCTCTGCCACCATGGCCGAGGCCGAGACACGGACCTACATCGTTCGCACCTTCGGGTGTCAGATGAACGAACACGACTCCGAGCGCATCGCCGGCCTGCTCGAGAGCGACGGTCTGCGGGCGGTGGAGAACGAGGACGAGGCCGATGTCGTGGTGCTCAACACCTGCTGCATCCGGGAGAACGCCGACAACAAGTTGTACGGAACCCTGGGGACCATGCGCCGTTGGAAGAACGAGCGTGAGGGCCGCCAGATCGTGGTCTCGGGTTGTCTGGCCCAGAAGGACCGCGAAGTGGTGCGCGACCGGGCTCCGTGGGTGGACGTGGTGCTCGGCACGCACAACGTGCACCGCACCGTCGACCTGCTGAACGACTCGGCCACCTCGGGGCCGATCACCGAGATCCTCGACGAGGCGGTTCTCGACGATCAGGCGTTGTTCCCGTCGGCCCTGCCGGCCAAGCGCTCCACGAGTTACGACGCGTGGGTGACCATCCAGATCGGGTGCGACAACTCGTGCGCCTTCTGCATCGTCCCCAGTGTTCGTGGTGCCGAGATCAGCCGACCGTTCGACGACGTCCTCGACGAGGTGCGACGTCTGGCGTCCGAGGGTGTCACCGAGGTGACCCTTCTCGGCCAGAACGTCAACAGTTACGGACGCGACATCCAACTCGAGCGCCGGCGGGCGGGGCACGACGTGGCCGCGCGTCCGTTGTTCGCCGATCTGTTGCGCGAGGTGGGTGCGGTGCCCGGCATCCGTCGGGTGCGATTCACCAGCCCACATCCCAAGGACATGCGGGCCGAGACGTTCGCCGCCATGGGATCCACGCCCACGGTCTGCGAGCACCTCCACTATCCGTTGCAGTCGGGGAGCGACCGTCTGCTCTCGGTGATGCACCGCGGTTACACCGCCGAGCGGTATCTGGAGCGTCTGGCCGAGGCCCGTCGTCACGTGGCCGACCTGGCCGTGAGCACCGACATCATCGTGGGCTTCCCGGGCGAGACCGAGGAGGACTTCGTCGGCACCCTGGAGGTGGCCGCGGCGGCCGAGTACGACTACGCCTACACGTTCATCTTCTCCCCGCGCGAGGGCACCGAGGCCGCGACGATGGTCGATCGATTCGTCGACCCCGCGGTGGTGGCCGAACGGTTCGCGCGTCTGCGCGTGGTGGTCGAGCGTTCGGCGTTGCGCAAGCACGAGGATCGCGTGGGTCGTGTGGAGGAGGTCCTGATCGAGGGGCCGTCCAAGAAGGATCCGGGGGTCGTCTCGGGTCGCACCCGCCAGAACAAGCTGGTCCACTTCCCGTCGACGCGACCGCTTCGGGCCGGCAGTTACGCCACCGTTCTCGTCACCGCGGCGGCGCCGCACCATCTGCGCGGGGAGTTCCGCGAGTTGTTGGCCGAACCCGCCCATCGCATTCGTATCCCGGTCGCCACACAATGAGTACGACGTGACCGGACCGCGAGTGGCGGTGTTGGGTCCCACGGCCAGCGGCAAGTCGGCGGTTGCGATGGCGGTGGCCACGTCCGAGAGGGGTCGTAGCGCCGGAATCGAGCTGGTGTCGGTGGATGCCATGCAGGTGTACCGCGGCATGGACATCGGTACCGCCAAGCCCACCGTCGACGAACGAGCGAGCGTGCCCCATCACCTGATCGACGTGGTCGACGTCTCGGAGTCCTTCACCGTGGCCCGATTCCAACGGGAGTGCGCCGCCGCCGTCTCCGACATCGAGTCGCGCGGTGGTGCGGTGGTGTTCGTGGGAGGAACCGGCCTGTACCTGCGCGCGGTGGTCGACGAGTTGGACATCCCCGGACGGTGGCCCGAGGTTCGCGAACGCCTCGAGGCGGAGTTGGCCGAGTTCGGTCCCGAGAGGCTGCACGCCCGTTTGGTGGGTCTCGATCCGGCGGCCAGCACGAAGATGGAGCCGTCGAACGGTCGTCGCATCGTCCGGGCCCTCGAAGTCTGCGAGGGCAGTGGGCGGGCGTTCTCGTCGTTCGGCCCCGGGGTCGACACGTATCCCGACAGCCCCGTGCGACAGGTGGCCATCGCGTGGGATCGGGCCGTGCTGGCGTCCCGCATCGAGGGTCGCGTGCACCAGATGGTCGAACGGGGATTGGTGGGCGAGGTCGCGGCGTTGTTGGACCGTTCGCCCTCGCGCACCGCGTTGCAGGCACTCGGCTACAAGGAGATCGTCGACCATCTGGAGGGACGCGTGTCCCTCGACCAGGCGGTGGCCGACACGATCCGGCGCACCCGGCAGTTCGCGGTGCGTCAGGAACGCTGGTTCCGACGCGATCCGCGGGTGCGCTGGGTGCCCGTGGAGTCCGATCCGGTCACGGAAGTCGCCCCCGTCGTACTCGACCTGCTGACGTAAGGTGGCGTCGGTATGGCGCGAGGACTCGACGGACACCGGCATCTGACGAAGCACCACGGGCTGGGCAACGACTTCCTCGTGGCCGAGATCGATGCGACCGACGATCCGTCGTCGCCCGAGTGGCCCGAGCGGGCCCGCGCGTGGTGCGATCGTCGCACGGGGATCGGTGCCGACGGGTTGCTGTTGTTGAAGCGGGTCGCCGATCGCCACTTGGGCATGACCCTCTACAACGCCGACGGCAGCCGGGCCGAGATGAGTGGCAACGGGATCCGATGCCTCGTGCAGGCGGCGCATTACGACGGACCCGACGGCGTCGACTACGCCGTCGACACCGATGCCGGACGGCGTCGGGTGAGTGTCGTGGCGCGGGCGGGCTCCGACACGCATCTGTTGAGCGTCGACATGGGCGAGGTGACCGACCTCGACGAACCCGCAGGTTGGTCGGCACTGCAATGCCATCCCGATCGTCCGGTGCGGCACTCGTCGTTGGGTAATCCGCACTCCGTGGTCGGTGTCGACGACGTGCGAGCCGTCGACCTCGAGTCGCTCGGCGCGCTGGTGCCCCACGTGAACCTGGAGATCATCGAGCCCGGTCCCGAGCCGCACGCCATCACGATGCGGGTCCACGAACGCGGGGCGGGGATCACGATGGCTTGTGGCACGGGGGCCTGCGCGGCCGCGGAGGCCGCGGTCGCCTGGGGACTGGTGCCGGCCACGGCCCCCGAGGTGATCGTGCACATGGACGGTGGCGACGCCCGGGTCGTGGTCGAGCGGGAGACCCGACACATCACCCTGATCGCCGAGGCCACCTTCGTGGCCTCGATCACGGTCGCGACGTGAGCAACCCGAACTCGCCCTACAACCAGGCCTTGGGCCAGACGCTCATCGAGCGTACGGTCCGCGAGAAGATCGTCATCGTCGGTGTGACCCTCGACGGCCACGGCGACGACGAGACCGAGGCGAGCCTCGACGAGTTGGCGTTGCTGATCGACACCGCCGGTGCCGACGTGGCGGGTCGACTGGTGCAGCGGCGCGACACGCCCGACCACACGTGGTACGTCGGAAAGGGTAAGGCCGAGGAACTCCGCGATCTGTGTCTGGCGGTCGACGCCGACACCGTGGTCTTCGACAACGAGTTGTCGCCCGGCCAGCAGTACAACCTGGAGAAGTTGCTCGGTCGCACGGCGATCGACCGCACCGCGGTGATCCTCGACATCTTCGCCCAGAACGCCCACACGCTGGAGGGCAAGGCCCAGGTGGAACTGGCGCTGTTGCGCTACCGACTGCCGCGTCTGCGACGGGGCGCGAACGCGAAACTCTCGCAGCAGCGCGGTGGAGTCGGTTCGCGTTTCGGAAGCGGCGAGACCAAGCTCGAGGTCGACCGTCGTCGCATCAAGAATCGCATCGCCCGACTCGAACAGGAGCTGGTGGAGCTGGGTCACACCCGCGATCTGCAACGCAAGGGTCGCTCGCGCAGCGGTCTGGCCAACGTGGTCATTGTCGGTTACACCAACGCGGGCAAGAGCACGCTCCTCAATCGGCTCACCAACGCCGGGGTGTTGGTGGAGGACCGTCTGTTCGCCACGCTCGATCCCACCACCCGCCGTCTGTCGTTGCCCGGTGGCGAGCCGGTGTTGCTCACCGACACCGTCGGATTCGTGCGTCGACTGCCCCACGGACTCGTGGAGTCCTTCAAGAGCACGCTCGAGGTGGCCACCCGAGCCGACTATCTGGTGCACGTGGTCGACGGGAGCGGCCCGGACCCCGACGGCCAGATCGACGCCGTGCGCGAAGTGTTGCGCGAGATCGGGGCCGACGAGGTTCCCGAACTGTTGGTGTTCAACAAGGCCGACCTCGACCCGCAGGCGGTGGCCGACGCCGTGAACTGGCACCCCGGATCGGTGGGGGTGAGCGCGCACGCGGGCACCGGAATCGATCTCTTCTTGCGCACCCTGTCCGATCGCCTCCGTTCGCTGAGCACGGTCGTGGAGTTGCTGGTGCCGTACGAGCGCGGTGACGTGCTGGCCGCCATCCATCGCGAGGGCGAGGTGGTCTCCACCACTCACGAGGACGGGGGCGTTCGCGTGCGGGCCCGACTGGCCGAGGCTTCGGCCGGACGTTTGGGCGAGTTCGTCGTGGGTGACTGACGGCGTCGTGCGTACTATGGGCTGGCCATGAACCCCGCAGCCGAACGTCGTGGTTTCGAACCGCCGCCCTATCCCTACGAACGTCTGGACTCGTTCAAGCCGTTGGGGGCGATCTTCGAGGGGGGCTTGGTCGATCTGTCGATCGGCACCCCGTGCGACCCGCCGCCGGCGTCGGTGCTCGAGGTGCTGGCCTCCAGCAACTCCGAGCGCGGGTATCCGCCCTCGGTGGGCAACGAGCCGCTGCGTCGGGCGTTCTCGGAATGGATGAACAGACGCTTCGCGGTGGAGGTTCCCACCTCGGCCGTGGCGGCCTGCATCGGCACCAAGGAGTTCGTCGGCACCTTGCCCCAGTGGATGAAGTTGCGCTCCCCGTGGTTGGACACGGTGCTGTTTCCCTCCATCGCCTATCCGACCTACGAGATGGGTGCCACGCTGGCGGGCTGTCGCGCGGTGGCCGTGCCCATGAACGAGCGCGGGGGATTGGACCTCGACGCCATCAGCGACGACGACGCGTCCCGCGCCCTGTTGTTGTGGGTGAACAGTCCGTCCAATCCCACCGGAGCCCTCGACGACCTCGGAGCCGCCGCCGCGTGGGGCCGCGCGCACGGGGTGCCGGTGTTCAGCGACGAGTGCTACACCGAGTTCACCTGGTCCTCGCCCTCGCGCACCATCTTGCAACACGGCACCGACGGCGTGATCGCCGTGCACTCGTTGTCGAAGCGCTCCAACCTGGCCGGTTTGCGGGTGGGTGCCTATGCAGGCGACCCCGCGCTCGTGCACTATCTCGGTGAGGTGCGCAAGCACGTGGGCATGATGGTCCCCGGTCCGGCCCAGGCGGCCGCGGTGGCGGCCCTGAACGACGACGACCACGTGGTGGAGCAACGTCGGCGGTATCACACGCGACTGCGGCGGATGGCCGAGATCCTGTCGGGTTGGTCGGGCATCGAGGTGCCTCTGCCCGACGGCGGCTTCTACCTGTGGTTCCCCGTCGACGACGCCTGGGCGTTCACCGAGCGTTTGGCCCGTGAAGGCGGCGCACTGGTGAGTCCGGGGGACTTGTACGGCGCGGCCGGGGCGGGATTCGTGCGGGTGGCGGTGGTGCAGACCGACGAGACGATCGAACGGGTCGCGACCCGCCTCGGGGTTCGGTGATGAGGGCGCGGGCCCACGCGTTGTTGTGGTTGCTCGGCATCGTGGTGACCGTGGCTTCCTTCGTCGTGGCCATCCGCGGGGTGAATCAGATCGAACGGGCGGTGTCCGATCTCGTGCGCGTTCCCGCCGGATGCGCCACCACGGTGGAGGTCTCGCGAGCGGGGACCTACGTCGTCTACGTGGAGAACAAGGGCCGCGTGGGGTCCATCGACGGCTGTGGCAACGACTCGCGAACGTACGACTCCGACGACGTACCCGAGGTCGAGGTGACGATCCTCGATCGAGCCGGTGACGTCGTGGAGCAGACGGGCGACGAGTCGATCGCCTACAGCACCCCGCGGGGAGTGGGCCGATCCGTCGCCACCTTCGTTGCGGACGCACCCGGTCGCTTCGTGGTGGAGGTGCGCTCGACGACGTCGGAGGCGGTGGTGACCGTCGGCGTGGACGTGGCCATCGAGAAGAATCGAATGGTCCTTCTGGCCGCGGTCGGAGTGTTGGCGGGATTGCTGATGATGGCCATCGCCTTGATCATCACGGTGCGCCGTCGCCGTCGACCGGTGGGCACGGGCCCCATGGTGGTGTACGGAGCCCCGCAGGACGAGCCGTCGCTCACCTGGGCTCCGCCACGTCCGCAGGATCGAGCCCCGCGCTCGTGAACGTCGGGCTCGCGCTGGCGCGCGGGATCAGAGTCGACGCAGAACGGTGACGACCTTGCCGAAGATGCGCACGTCGTCGGCGTCGAACTCCATGGGGGAGAGACGCTCGTTGGCCGGCTTCAGAACGATGGTGTTGCCCCGACGACTGAAGGTCTTGACCGTGGCCTCGTCACCGGGGATACCGGCCACCACGATGTCGCCGTTGTCGGCCGAGGCCTGCTGGCGGGCCACCACGTAGTCGCCGTCGAGGATTCCGGCGTCGATCATGGATTCGCCACGCACCCGCAACATGAACAGTTCGCCGTCGCCGGTGAAGTCGGCGGGCAAGGGCAACAGATCCTCGACGTTCTGTTGCGCCAACACGTCGGTGCCGGCGGCCACGTCGCCCACCAGGGGCACGTGGTGCACGCGAGCGCGCTCGATCTTGGCGCCGCTGTTGCGGTCCCAACACACCTTGATGGCGCGGGGCAGGTTGGGATCGCGCTCGAGGAAGCCCAACTTCTGCAAGGTGCTGAGGTGGTTGTGGACGGTCGACGGTGAGGTGAGTCCGACGGCCTCGCCGATTTCACGCACCGAGGGCGGGAAACCGCGGGTGGCCATGCTGGATTCGATGCATTCCAGGATTCCCCGCTGGCGGGCGGTGAGGGCGGACGAGGTGGGGGAGCTCTTGCGGGCGTCGGTCATGGCGTCATCGTACGGGTGTTCGCCCCACGAGTCAAACACCTGTTCGTAGCACCCCTGCTCAGACGGTCATTTTGGGCCCCGGAGCAGGGATGTGTTGACACCGAACAGATGTTCTCCGTAGTCTGCCCCTGGGCGAACAGGTGTTCTAGCAACAGCCCCTCGAACGAACACCTGTTTGAAACCGTGCCACACCCGTGTGGAACGGTGACCACGAAGCGACATCACCGACCCGAACACACCGACTTCCCGAAAGGACACCCATGGCTCTGGCCCTTGACCCCCGCTACGTGATCGAGATCCACGCCCACGACGTCACCGCCTCGGCGGGTCGCCGTCGGGTGACCCACGAGGTCTACGTGCGCCGCCGCCTCATGGTGGCGCTCATTGCTCTCGGTGTCGCGGCCGCCGCCTGCCTCGGCGTCCGTGCCCTGGCGAGCCGTGGGGATGAGACTGCCTCCATCCCCACGGTGACGCCTCTGTCGGTTGGCAGCCCCACCGTCTCGTTGATCGATCCGTCGGTCTACGGGCAGGGCGCGGGCTTCTACGTGGTGCGTCCCGGCGACACCTTGTGGTCCATCGCCTCGTCACTCACCGACGGCAACATCGGCTCGTTCGTCGACGAATTGGTCGACATCAACGGTGGTTCGTCCATCGCCGTGGGCCAGCGCTTGGTGATTCCCGAAAGCTGACACCGCCAACAGCGGTGACGTGAATGTTCGAATGAACGCCTCACACGCACCCGCCGTCACGGGTACTCTGACCATCATGCGTTGCGTGATGTGTCGACACGAGGACACCAAAGTGGTCGACTCGCGCATGGCCGAGGAAGGGGCGGCGATCCGCCGTCGCCGCGAATGTCCGGCCTGTAGTCATCGTTTCACCACCTTCGAACGGGTGGACGAGGTGCCGCTGATGGTGGCCAAGACCAACGGAGGTCGCGAGCCCTTCGACCGGGTGAAGGTCACCTCCGGCGTCCGAGCCGCCAGCAAGGGTCGGCCCATCGACGAGGACGCCATCAACGCCTTGGCCGATTCGGTGGAAGAAGAGTTGCGTCAGATCGGCGGCGACATCCCCTCCACCCGCATCGGGGTGGCGGTGCTCGATCGTCTGCGGGCCCTCGACGAGGTGGCGTACCTACGATTCGCCAGCGTGTACAAGAATTTCGACGCCGCCGAGGACTTCCAGCGCGAGGCCGCGCTGCTCGACAAGTCGCCCGTGGTCTGAGCCCGCACGGGCGACCTAAAGTCGGCTCGTGACCGACACCACCGTTTCCGGACCCTCCCGCACCGCGTATCGCACCTGTCCTTTGTGTGAAGCCGGTTGCGGCCTCGAGATCACCGTGAACATCACGGACCGGGGCGAGTCCGTGGGGCGCATCCGCGGCGACATGGACGACGTGTTCTCGCGAGGCTTCATCTGCCCCAAGGGTTCGGCCCTGAAGCAACTCCACGAGGACCCGGATCGTCTGCGCAAGCCGCTGGTGAAGCGCGACGGCGTGCACGTGGAAGTGGAGTGGGACGAGGCCTGGGCCGAGGTGGCCGGCCGACTGCAGGATCTGATCGAACGTCACGGTCGCGAGGCGGTGGCGGTGTATCTGGGCAACCCCAGTGCCCACTCGCTCTCGGCGATGCTCTACAACCGCTCGATGCTGATCGGCCTCGGCACCCACAACCGTTTCAGTGCCTCCACGGTCGATCAACTGCCCAAGCAGGTGGCCAGCGGGTACATGTTCGGAACGGGGGCCAGCGTCACCGTCCCGGACCTCGATCGCACCGATCACCTGTTGATCCTGGGGGCGAACCCCTACGCGTCGAACGGCAGTCTGTGCACGGCTCCGGACTTTCCCGGTCGCCTGCAGGCGATCCGCGCGCGCGGTGGCAAGGTGGTGGTGGTCGACCCGCGGCGCACCAAGACCGCCGAGGAGTCCGACGAATGGCTGGCGATCCGGCCCGGGTCCGATGCGCTGTTTCTCATGGCCATCGTCCACGTGTTGTTCGCCGAGGATCTGGTGCGGGTGCCCGAGCGATTGGCGTCCTTGGTCGACGGGGTGGAGACGATGCGCGCCGTCAGTCGCGATTTCGCTCCCGAGGTGGTCGAGTGGGCCACCGGCATCGAGGCCGACGTGATCCGTCGGGTGGCCCGTGAACTGGCCGCGGCCCCCTCGGCGGCCGTCTACGGACGCATCGGCACCACCACCACCGAGTTCGGCACCACCGCCAGTTGGCTCATCGACGTCGTGAACACCCTCACGGGCAATCTCGATCGACCCGGCGGTGTGATGTTCACCAAGCCCGCGCTCGGCAGTCCCACCACCAAAGGCACCGCGGGCAAGGGTTCGGGATTCCGCATCGGTCGCGGAGGCGGACGCACCAAGGTGTCGGGGCATCCCGAGGTGATGGGCGAGTACCCGGCGGCCGCGTTGGCCGAGGAGATCACCCATGCCGGCGACGAGTCGATTCGCGGGCTCATCACCGTGGCCGGCAATCCGGTGTTGTCCACGCCGCACTCGCATCAACTCGATTCCGCGTTGTCGCAATTGGAGTTGATGATCAGCGTCGACATCTATCTCAACGAGACCACGCGTCACGCCGACGTGATCCTCCCTCCGCCTTCCCAATTGCAGCGCGACCACTACGACGTGTTCCTTCTGCAGTACGCGGTGCGCAACGTCGCCAACTACAGCGAGGCGGTGCTCGCACTCGACGAGGGACAGCCCGACGAATGGGAGATTCTCGCCAAGCTCGGTTTGATCGCGGCGGGACTCGGGCCCGAGGTCGACGCATCCGTCGCCGACGATCAGGGGATCGAGAGTCTGATCCGTGCGGCGGTGTCCGACGCGTCGTCGCCGGTGCACGGACGCGACGCGACCGAGATTCGCGCGGCTCTCGACGCATCGGGACGTCGGGGTCCGGCGCGAATGTTGGATCTGATGTTGCAGACCGGACCCTACGGTGCGGCCTTCGGAGCGAATCCGGGTGGAGCGAGCCTCGACATGTTGCTGGCCAATCCGCACGGAGTGGATTTCGGTGCGTTGGGCGAGCGTTTGCCCGATGCGCTGCGCACCCGTTCGGGAATGGTGGAGTTGGCGCCCGAACCACTGGTCGACGACGTGGCCCGACTGCGCGACTCGATCGAGTCGTTGGGTGCGCGCTCGATGGTGCTGGTGGGTCGACGTCATCTGAAGTCGAACAACTCCTGGATGCACAACATCGGCGTGTTGATGAAGGGCGCGATGAACTGTTCGTTGCAGATGCACCCCGTCGATGCCGAACGTCTCGGATTGACGAATGATGCACTTGCAACGATCTCGTCGCGCGTGGGTTCGGTGGTGGCCCCGGTGGAGATCACCGACGACATCCGTCCCGGCGTGGTGAGCCTGCCCCACGGCTGGGGCCACAATTCGCCGGGAACCCGTATGGCCGTGGCCGCGGGCAAGGCCGGGGTGAATTCGAACGTTCTCAGCGACGACCGGGCGCTCGACCCCTTGTCGGGCACCTCGGTGCTCAACGGCATCCCGGTGGACATCGCCCCTGCTCAGTGACCTGAGGGTGAACGGAGGCCGAAGACGAGGGGTTTCCCACAGGCTTTCACACACCCCATTCACAGGGTTTTCCCCTGATTAAGGCCACAAATTCACAGGGTTATCCTCTCGTTCTCCACAGAGCCCAGCACCTAGGGTTCCTCCCACGTCGGAGGCGGTGTGGCGGTGTGGCGAGTGGCTCGCAGAGCGTGTGTGCGGGGCAGCTTGGGAACCTCACAGATCCTGAACCTGCGCGGTCGCACCGCCTCCGCTACTAGTCGTGGGCCGGTTTCGACCCCCGCTAGCAGGGACGACGCGACAATCGTTGACAAGCACGTAACTACACTGCTGTAATCTCACTACAACTTGTGGTGGAAAGCGCGGTGGGGGACCGTAGACACCACATCTTGTGCTCATAGCAGACCTTCCGGCCCGCTCCGGCGACCCCTCCCACGGGGCCACCGGCTCGGGTCGGAATCATCTTCACGAGTAGTTCGAACCCAGCCGCACCACACATCGCTCACAGAATCAGGAGAATCCCATGTCACTCGCACCGGACCGCCTCGCCATCGGCATCCGCCGTCACTTCACCACCCCCGGTGTGCATCCCTACGACCAGGTGGTCTGGGAGAAGCGTGACGCCCGCATCTCCAACTGGAAGGACGGTTCGGTCGCCTTCGAACAGCTGGGTGTGGAGTTCCCCGTGACGTGGTCGCTGAACGCCACCAACATCGTGGCCCAGAAGTACTTCCGCGGCACCCCGGGCACCGACGAGCGCGAGTCGTCGCTGCGACAGGTCATCGACCGCGTGGCCGACACCATCACCACCTGGGGTCGCGAGGGCGGTTACTTCGTGGACGACGCCGAGGCCGAGAACTTCCGCGACGAACTGAAGTTCATCCTCGTCACCCAGCGCGCGGCTTTCAACAGCCCGGTGTGGTTCAACATCGGCGTCAAGGGCGTGCCCCAGCAGGCCAGCGCCTGCTTCATCCTGGCCGTCGAGGACAAGATGGACGCCATCTTGAACTGGTACCGCGAGGAAGGCGTGATCTTCAAGGGCGGTTCGGGTTCGGGTATCAACCTGTCCAAGATCCGCTCCAGCGCCGAGCTGTTGCAGGGCGGTGGCACGGCCTCGGGTCCGGTGTCGTTCATGCGGGGCGCCGACGCCTCGGCCGGCACCATCAAGTCGGGAGGCAAGACCCGTCGCGCCGCCAAGATGGTCATCCTCAACGTCGATCACCCCGACATCGAGGAGTTCATCTGGTGCAAGGCCAAGGAGGAGCGCAAGGCCCGCGTGTTGCGCGACAACGGCTTCGACATGGACCTCGACGGTGCCGACTCGTTCAGCATCCAGTACCAGAACGCCAACAACTCCGTACGCGTCACCGACGACTTCATGCAGGCCGTCAAGGACGACACCGACTGGACTTTCCGTGCGGTGACCACCGGTGAGCCCGTGCGCACCGTGCGCGCCCGTGACCTGTGGCGTCAGATCGCCACCGCCTCGTGGGAGTGCGCCGACCCCGGTCTGCAGTTCGACACCACCATCAACAAGTGGCACACCGCGCACGCCAGCGGTCGCATCAACGGCTCGAACCCGTGCTCGGAGTACATGCACATCGACAACTCGGCCTGCAACCTGGCCTCCATCAACCTGCTCAAGTACCTCGACGAGGAAGGCAACTTCGACCTCGACGCGTACAAGCACACGATCGAGACCATGTTCACCGCGCAGGAGATCCTGGTGGGTCGCGCCGACTACCCGACCGAGAAGATCGGTGAGAACAGCCGCAAGTTCCGTCAGCTCGGCCTGGGCTACGCGAACCTCGGCGCGTTGTTGATGGCCCTCGGTCTGCCCTACGACTCCATCGAGGGTCGCGCGTGGGCCGCGGCGCTCACCAGCCTCATGACCGGTCACGCCTACGCCACCAGCGCCCGCACCGCCAGCCGCATGGGACCGTTCGCCGGCTTCGCCGAGAACGAGCGTCACATGCTCAACGTGCTGCGCATGCACCGCGACGCCAGCTACGAGATCGCCGACGAGTCCATCGTGCCGGCGTCCTTGCTGCGCGCCGGTCAGGAGTCCTGGGAGTCCGCGGTGCGCGACGGTGAGGAGTACGGCGTGCGCAACGCGCAGGCCACCGTGCTCGCGCCCACCGGCACCATCGGCCTCATGATGGACTGCGACACCACCGGCATCGAGCCCGACCTCGGCCTGGTGAAGATGAAGAAGCTCGTGGGTGGCGGCAACATGGTCATCGTCAACGAGACCATTCCGCGCGCTTTGCGCAAGGTGGGATACAACCCTCAGCAGGTGGACGACATCATCGCCTACATCGACCGCGAGAAGTCCATCCTGGGCGCCCCGCACCTGAAGGCCGAGCACGTGGCGATCTTCGCCTGCTCCATGGGCGACAACACCATCCACTACGAGGGTCACGTGCGCATGATGGGAGCGGTGCAGCCGTTCATCTCCGGGGCCATCTCCAAGACGGTGAACATGCCCGAAGAGGCCTCCATCGAGGACATCGAGGCCCTGCACATGTTGTCGTGGGAACTCGGCTTGAAGGCCGTGGCCATCTATCGCGACAACTGCAAGGTGGGTCAGCCCCTGTCGACCGCCAAGAAGGACGACGACAAGTCGGACGCTCCCGTGGCCGCCGCGTCGTCGGTGGTCGAAAAGATCGTCGAGAAGGTCGTCACCAAGCCGGTGCGTCAGAAGTTGCCCCGCAGCCGTCGTGGTCGCACGTTCGAGTTCCGGGTGGCCGATTGCAAGGGCTTCGCCACCATCGGCGAGTACGAGGACGGCCGTCCCGGTGAGGTGTTCCTCACCGTGTCGAAGCAGGGTTCCACCCTCTCGGGCATCATGGACGCGTTCGCCAAGAGCATCAGCTACGGCCTGCAGTACGGCGTGCCCATGCGGGCCTTCGTCGAGGCCTTCGTGAACATGCGCTTCGAGCCCGCCGGCATGACCGACGATCCGGACATCCGTTTCGCGGCGTCCATCATGGATTACCTGTTCCGTCGTCTCGCGCTCGAATACATGACCTACGAGGAGCGCGAGGAACTGGGCATCTTCTCCATCGACGAGCGTCTGCAGCCCACGCTGCCCGGCGTCGAAGAGTCGGCCATCCAGTCGACCCAGGGCACCGAGGTGGCGGCCGATCCCAAGAGCATCCCCTCGGTGGAAGAGTTGGTCACCCAGATGGAGTTGGGCATCGCGCCGACGGCTCCGGTGAGCGACATCTCGGCCGAGATGAAGCGCCCGGGTCAGAAGCACAGTGACGCACCGATGTGCATGCAGTGTGGTGTGCAGATGAACCGCGCCGGTTCCTGCCATGCCTGCCCGTCGTGCGGCAGCACCTCCGGCTGCAGCTGACACGCATCCTCCCCGATCTGGGTGCCGGATGTGCCGGAAACCGGCACATCCGGCACCCAGATCGGGGGTGTTTTCTCAGAGAGGCGTGTTGAGGGCTTCATTGCGCGCCAGTTCGTACGCCGCCATGGCGCGGTCCTTGTCGAACAGGTGATGCGGAAGCGTGGCCGCGCGCGAGGTGACGATCGACGGCGCGAACAGGATGGTGCGCCCGCCGGTGGTCGCCTCCCACTGGGCGATCTCCTCGTGCGTGTTGCGCTCGACGATGTCGTTGAACGGACCGAACATGGCCCCGGCCAAGGGGGCGATCACGATGAGCAGGTCGGCCTGGGCCGCCAGATCGACGCTCACGCCCGAACGAACCCCGCCGTCCACGTACAAGGTGCCCTTGATGCGTTGTGGCGCCAACAATCCGGGCACCGCCGACGACGCGGCCACCATGTGATGGATGGGCGTGGCCGCTCCGAACAATTCGACGCGTCGCAAGCGCGGTAGCGAGCACGCCATCGCCGTCACGTTGGGTACGTTGCCCGCACCGAACACGCGCCGGGCCGAACGGGCCAGCACCCCGGCGCGCGGATTGGGGAAGCGCGGAACCTCGAGTGCGGCCAGGGATTGGTAGTCGACACCGAGGGCCGTGGCGGCCGCGGCCCAGGAACCGGCCGACGTCCCGATCATGGGGGCCGTCGACAGATCGATGCCCCGCGCGCGCAGGGTGTCCAGGATGCCGAGGGCGTATCCGATGCCGAACAGTCCGCCGCCTCCGAAGGCGCCGGCGTTCGCCAAGAGCATCAGCTACGGCCTGCAGTACGGCGTGCCCATGCGGGCCTTCGTCGAGGCCTTCGTGAACATGCGCTTCGAGCCGGCCGGCATGACCGACGATCCGGACATCCGCTTCGCGGCGTCCATCATGGATTACCTGTTCCGTCGTCTCGCGCTCGAGTACATGACCTACGAGGAGCGCGAGGAACTGGGCATCTTCTCCATCGACGAGCGCCTGCAGCCCACGCTGCCCGGCGTCGAGGAGTCGGCCATCCAGTCGACCCAGGGCACCGAGGTGGCCGCCGATCCCAAGAGCATCCCCTCGGTGGAAGAGTTGGTCACCCAGATGGAACTGGGCATCGCGCCCACGGCTCCGGTGAGCGACATTTCGGCCGAGATGAAGCGCCCGGGTCAGAAGCACAGCGATGCGCCGATGTGCATGCAGTGTGGTGTGCAGATGAACCGCGCCGGTCCTGCCACGCCTGCCCGTCGTGCGGCAGCACCTCCGGCTGCAGCTGTCGGGCCCGACACCTAGGGGTCAGCAACAAGTCCGAAGGCTATGTTGGCAGGCGTAGTCCAATTTGACTGATCTCAAAGGCTCATCTGGAAGCCCAAGGGCTCAATTGGCCAAGATTGGTTCGCTCGCTTTAGCGCCAAGTGATAGACAGCGGATATGTCATTTACGATCTCCGTTGACGGGTCGAATCTGTCGAGACTTCAAGGCCGGGCGTCACTCCCAATCCTCATGGAAGTTCGGGATCAAGTCTTGGCAGACGCTTCTGATTCGGGCGCGAGAGTTCGAGTTTTCGTTGATGCCGCATTTCGCCACCAGATAGAAAAGAAAGACGTTGTCTTGCTGGAAGAACTGGTCAGGTCCGGGAAGGTAGAAATTGCTCCAGCGAGTATGAGCGCGGACAGGTTGGTCGTCGAGGCCGCCGCTGAAGGCGAGGGAATCGTTATCAGCAATGATCGATTCACTGAGTTGTGCCCGCTGTACGAATGGCTGGAGGAAAATGGTGCGAAGCGATTCTTCGGTGCAGTGCGAGATGGGCACACGGGAAAATGGAAGTTCATAGAGAAGAATCACGGCGCGAAGGCTCCCGCGTTCCTCTCTGAACATCTTCGTTCGTGCCAGAAGTCGAGTATCAATAGTTCAATTGCGCCGTCGCTGTTATCTGCAAAGCCGGCTAGCGGACGATACGGATGGCCGATCTCGAGAGCGCACCCAGGACTCATGGTGCTTCTACTCGATCAATCGGCGTCCATGTCGAAGAAGTGGAAAGGTGGTACGAGGGCGGAGAAAGTCGCAGATGTCCTCAATGAAAGCATTTATGAGCTGATCATGCTCAGTCTGCGGTCGGCAGCTGATGGATCTGCCGAGGTTCGCCCATACTTCGATGTCGCAGTGATCGGTTACGGCGCCGAAGTGAAGTCACTTCTTCCCGGAACCTCGATCAGTGAACCTTTGGTGTCGGTGGTCGATCTTGCTGAGATGCCCCGTTTGGAGACAATCCGTCGCGAAGACGGAACTGCGGAAGAAAAAACAGTCTGGCTGGATCCTCGTGCAGAAGGGCAAACTCCGATGATTGAAGCGATCGCAAAAGCGACCGCGATAGTCGATGATTGGGCCCAGAAGCACCGCAACTCTCATCCAGCCATCGTCTTCAACATCACCGATGGAGCACAGACTGACGGCTCCGCCGACCAACTAAGGTCCGCGATCACGAAATTGAAGGGGACCCGAACAGTCGATCCAACCCTGTTTTTCAATGGCCATATTTCTGGTCTGGGAGAAGGCGGGTTGTTTTGTCCTAGAGCAGCACCCAATGGGGATAATGCTCGCCTGATGTTCGAGGTTGCTTCCGCACTACCGCACTCCATGGTCTCGGAGGCCCTGCGCCGGGGGTTTTCTCAGGTCGGTTCCGAGTCCAAGGGATATGTCTACAACGGGTCACCCGAACAGATTGCGACCCTGATCAAGGTGGGCACCCCGGGGACGCCTCCGCTAGGCGTCAATTAGAACTGTGATGAAGCTTCTGAGTTTTCGCTCGGTAGGCAAAGCCGGGGAACATCCGGACTCCAACGCCGACCGATTCTTCTGTCGAGGTGATTTCGCGGGAATTGCTGACGGAGTTTCCCAATCCCATAGACCCGGTCAGTGGGCCGAAATCGTTTTACGCACCCTAGCGATGAAAGGTAACGGACTCCCAAGGGAGGAGGATTTCGCGCAGAACCGGGATCTGGATCACGAAGAAGTTGGGAGTGGAAAGAATAGCAACGTTGCCTGGTACGCGAGAAAGCTGGTCGAACAAGGTGGCCAGGCCACGGCTTTGTGGTGTGAGGTCGCACAGCGACGTAGTTTTATCTCGGTTTTCAGGCGAGACCTCACAATCAATCTGTTCTCGATGGGCGATTGTTCGGTCTTCGTGATCGACAAGGGTCGGTCCCTTATAGAGACGTGGCCTTACCCTGTTGATGCCGATTATCCGGAAGTGGACGGCGTGTTCGCCGAAAAAAGTCCTCATCTGCGAGGAACATTTCGACACCATACGCTCCGAGTTGGGTCCCAATCCCTTCTGTTGTTCGTGACGGATGCGCTCGGTCGGTACCTTCATTCGACATTGGGCACTCGCCCGGGGGCTGACTCGACAGAGTTCGAAACCTTTCTGGCGATGATCATCGAAAATGGAGAAGAGGAGAATAGGTTCGCCGAGTGGGTTTCCAGCCGACGATCTACGGTCCTCGAGGATGACGATACGACCTACATGTTGGTTCAGTTATGACTGGCACGACGTTCCCTAGCATCGGTCAGTACAACAAAGCTTGCCGCGAGCCTGAAAAGTACTTTACGAGTGTCGAACTCAAGGCGGCACGGTTCCAGTTGTTTGGAAATCCGATACTCCGTAACTACCTTCGCCAAGGAGCGTTTGCGGCAGTCGCCAAGGCAAGTATTGGCGAAGGCGAACTACGCGCGGTCAGGTTCTTTCTCAAGCAACAAGAAGGCTTGAGAGATCGGTATGCGCGGCTGGGGGGCGTTTTTGAGAGGGCGGGCTTAAAGGGGTACACCATTCCAGTTCGATTTCTGGCGAATGCAGTTGAAATTGATTCCCAAAAGTGGGACGCCGTCGAAATGAAATGGGTAGAAGGTACGCCCCTAGGAGTTCATGTGTTCGACTTGGTCACCAAGAAGCAGATTCGCGAGATCGAACTGTTGGCGAACGCTGTGATCTCCCTGGGTGCACTGATGAAGCAAAAGCAAGTTTCACATGGTGACTTGACACCGGAGAACATCGTCGTCGCCGATGGGGTTCCAATTCTCGTCGATTACGACAGCTTTTGGTCAGAGGAATTACGTTTCCTCCCGAACAGCATAGGACCGGGGAAGATGCAACACCCTGGCGTTCCGAGTCCGCTGGGTCCGTTCGCGGATCGGGTTCCACTGGCGATTTATCGTCTCGGATTCGGGGCGATTTTGAGTGATCCAGATTTTTTCAAGTCGCGGAGCGACTTGTTCGATCAGAACAGATTCGTTCTTGACAGAGAAATGATTCTGCATTCGAAGGATGTCTCTGCGATTCCGATCCCGAACTCGTTGTCGCCTCTGCTTGCGTGCCTCAAGGAAGTTCTGTCTGGGCCTTACCACAACGTAACTCAATTGGATCCTTTCTTGTTCGGTAGCTCGGCTTTACCGCCCAACGTGTCGGCAGTCGGTCTGCCGTACGAGTCATCCTTGCCACCAACTATTCGCGATGTGGCTCTCGACATAAGTGTCGAAGAAGCGAAAGCGGTCTTGGTGTATCGGGAACTTTTCGAGAAGTTCGTCGGACCTGACTTTGTGGTCGATCCGAGTCTCATAGAACAGTTTCGCCTGAGTTTGGCGTCGTTGGCGCCGATAGCAGATCCGACATCTAACCCGAGGGCTACGAAGAGCGTAGAGGTTTCACGAGCCAGGAAGATCAAGGTGAACGAATTAGCAAAGAAGTTAGGCATGACAAACGAGGAACTTCTCAATCTTTGCAAGTCGGAGGGAGTCGCTGTGAAAACACCCCAGTCCACTTTGGCTCAAGTGTTCGTGCCCATGCTGGAACGCAAGGCAAAGGCGCGGGGTCTCGTACGAGTAGTGTCGGCAAATCCCGATTCCGATAGTCAAGGTACCCACTCTGAGCAGACTGCCCAGACCGTGGTTAGCCAGCCTTTGACGCCACTTCTGCCAAAGAATGACGGACTTCGTGTGGCGCCGCCACCATCGCCCAGTCGTCCTCGTTCCGCATCTGGCCGACCTGTGCCGCCGCCTCCACCGGGTTACAGAGTTCTAAGTATTGACTCGCTGGCGGGATCTTTGGGGGTGGCGACTGAAGTAGTTGAGATGCTTTGCCAGGCCGTTTACGGAAGGGAGCCCCGGTCTTTAACGGAACTGAACAGGATTGAGAGTTTGGTGCGTTCACTGGACTTGAGAAAAGGCACGCGAATGCCGAAGGTCTTCCCTGACAAGGTCATGCTCGAGTCTCAGACAACGGGATCGCTTGCACGGCAACTGGGAGTGGATTGGCGCGATGTTCGAAGGATAGGGCTATTACTTGGGCTGGCATATTGGCCAAGCTCGCGTTCCAAGGTCGATAGATCGTCCGCTGTCGCTGTTCACGATCACTTGCGTTTCGGGGTGGTCAGAAATAGTCACTTGAACGATCTCCGCAGTCGCTCTGATAATCAAATGCGGACAAGCGGTTCCATTATTCGGGCAGTACGACAACTTTGTTTCAACAACGATCCCAATGTTTCAGATGATCAAGTCCAGCAGTTCATGCGAACTATCCTGCCTCTGGAGAGGTGGGGGAGTGTTCGGAAACTTTCTGGTCTCAAGGTCAGTTTGAGTGGTCGCAGCACGATCAACGCCATCGAGCATACTCTCGGATTGGAATTCGGCTATCTGACTGCATTGCTGTTGACAGAGGGTGTCGAGTTCATCCGAGATCCTATGTTTTTGTACGACCCAGTCTTCCTACAGGCAACCCTTGAACCTGTCGGTGTGCTCGTGAGTTTGCGCGTGTAGGAACTTTTCAGAGCGGAACGTTGAGAGCTTCGTTGCGGGCCAGTTCGTAGGCCGCCAGGGCGCGGTCCTTGTCGAACAGGTGGTGGGGCAACGTCGCCGCGCGTGAGGTGACGATCGAGGGCGCGAACAAGATGGTGCGTCCGCCCGTGGCGGCTTCCCACTCGGCGATCTCCTCGTGCGTGTTGCGTTCCACGATGTCGTTGAACGGACCGAACATGGCCCCGGCCAAGGGCGCGATCACGACGAGCACGTCGGCGTGCGCCGCCAGATCCACGCTGACGCCCGAGCGCACGCCGCCGTCCACATACAGGGTGCCCTTGATGCGTTGGGGTGCCAGCAAGCCGGGCACCGCCGACGACGCGGCCACCATGTGATGAACGGGAGTGGACGCTCCGAACAGTTCCACCCGCTTGAATCGGGGCAACGAGCACGCCACCGCGGTGATGTTGGGCACGTTGCCGGCCCCGAAGACGCGACGGGCGGAACGTGCCAGCACTCCGGCGCGCGGGTTGGGAAAGCGGGGCACCTCGAGCGCGGCCAGGGCTTGGTAGTCCACGCCGAGCGCCGTCGCGGCGGCCGCCCAGGAACCGGCCGACGTCCCGATCATGGGGGCCGTCGACAGATCGATGCCCCGCGCGCGCAGGGTGTCCAGGATGCCGAGGGCGTATCCGATGCCGAACAGTCCGCCGCCTCCGAAGGCGCCGGCGATGGGCGCGCGTTCGATCGAGGGCATGGGGTCGAGGCTAACGAACGTCCTCTAGGGTTCGGTCATGACCGAGCTGGTGTCCACCGAACGCATCGACCACATCCTGGTGATCCGCATGTGTCGGGAGAACAAACGCAACTCCTTCGATCGTGCGCTGGCCGATGCCCTCGACGCGGCTCTGAACGAGCTCGACGACGACATCGACCTGTGGGTGGGCGTGCTCACCGGCACCCCCGTGGTGTTCTCCGCGGGCAGCGACCTCACCTCGCGGGGTGACTACGACACCGAGCGCGGTGGCGAGTACGGGCTCATCCGTCGTCGTCGGCGCAAGCCCTTGATCGCCGCCATCGAAGGCTTCGCTCTGGGCGGCGGGCTGGAACTGGCGATGGCCTGCGACATGGTGGTGGCCGCCGAGAACGCGCGTTTGGGTCTGCCCGAGGTGCGTCGTGGATTGGTGCCCACGTCGGCCGGCCTGTTCCGGGCGCCGTCGTCGTTGCCCGTGAACGTGGCCCGCGAACTGATCCTCACCGGTGAGCCGATGTCGGCGCGACGCGGGTACGAGGTCGGGTTCGTGAACGTGGTGACCGAGGTGGGTGGTGCGTTGGACGCGGCGCTCGATCTGGCGCGCAAAGTGTGTCTGAACGGTCCGGTGGCGGTGCAGGCGTGCGTGCGCGAGATCAACGACGCGTTGAACGCCGACGACGAAGCCGGCTGGCGGGCCACGGCGCGGGCCAAGGAGGCCATCGGCACCAGTGAGGATCTGCACGAGGGTTTGCGCGCATTTTTCGAGAAGCGCGAACCCAAGTGGATCGGTCGTTAGTTCGCGGGCTCCAACAGAATGAGGGGGATCTCGCGCGACGTGCGGTTCTGATAACCCGCGTAGCCGGTGTAGGTCTCGGTGATACGCGGCCACATGCTGGCGCGCTCGTCGGGTGTGGCCACGCGCGCGGTGCGCACCGAACGCGTTCCGCGAATGTCGACCTCCACGCGCGGTTCGGCCAATAGGTTCAGGTACCAGGCGGGGTGGTCGTCGTCGCCACCCTTGGAGGCCACGATCACCCACGTGTCGCCCATCTGCAGGGGAGAGGTGAGCATCACCTCGCGCTTCACCCCGGACTTGCGGCCCACCGTGGTGAGCTTCAACACGGGCATGTTGCCCGCTTTCCAACCGATGCGACCGAACGACACGGCGAGCAACGTCTTGTGGACGGCGTTCATGGACTTCAGGGCGAAACGACTGGGCATGCCCGCGACGGTAGCGGACTCACCAGTCGCCGCGACGATTCAATCGAACAAGGACAGTTGTGGTTCGCCCTCGACTTCCGCCTGCCAACACACCTCGAGATTTGAACCTGAGAAGGGGATCCCGCCGGCACGGATCAGGGCTTGGTTCCCCTCAGCGACGTCGGTTTCGACGTCGAGCACGAACAAGGGTTTCTTGCGCTTCAAACACAGCTGCGCCATCTCCCAGGACCCTCCGGACTTTCCTGCAGCCATCACTACGACCCGATCGCTTAGCGAGGCGATGGTCGAATTGCGTTGCATGGCCCGAGGGCCCGACCAGGGGTCGTCGGGGGAAAACTGCGACACGAAACAAATTGACTCGAGTCCATCCGCTGGTACGTATCCCTTGTGTTTGTTGATCCCACTTGCCATCACACCGATGGTTCCTGAGCGTCCGATCAAGGCCCCTTCATGGGCGGCAGTGTCGACACCTTGTGCGAGGCCGGAGACCACACAGATACCAGCACGACTCGCTGAGGAGGTCAGATCCCTCGTGAGCTCGACAATTTCCTCTGTGGTTTCGCGCGACCCAGCCACTCCGATGGTCGCGACGTTTGCGCTCAGCAGAGCAATGTCTCCGATAGCCCACAATGGCGCCGAGAGCGGTGGATTGGCGATTGCCATCCGATCGATCGGAAAGTCGTCGTCGCAGGGAAGCATCATCTGAAGTGGTTCGATGCATTGCGGGGGCTCGAGTGGCGACTGCAGCTGGTCCTCCAAGCGTGTGGCCACCGCCATTGGGATACCCAGTTCATTGGACAACCATTCATCCGACTTGCCCATTAACGCAGATGCTCCTGAATGGAGAGCATTCAATCGAAGAAGAATCTTCTGCAGTGCCACGGGTCCTAAGCCGTCGGTGATTGTCAAGTTGTACCAGATCGTGCGTTCACTCAGCATCTAGTTACCTCGCGTCTATTTCATTCCGTAATCAGCTTTAGCCAAACATAGCCCTACAGTCGCGCGTGCACCCGCGAGTCGAAGACAAGTAGTGACCGCCTTAATGGTCGATCCTGAACGATAAACATCGTCCACGACCAATATTCGTCGATCAGCCAAGGAGTTTTCAGCCCGGAACATTGAGGCTGTCACCACATTGCCGGACTTGGCCGGACCACTTGTCCCAATGCGCGTCAGCTTGTCGGACAAATCAGGAATGTTCAGAACATCGCTTACAGTCGTCGCGATCAGTTTTGGAAGGGGGTTCTGCTTTCCGGTTGTTGAAGGAACGGCCACGACAGCGTCGATTCCACTAAGGCTTTGGTCCTCGCGACGAAAATCCTTCAACTGAAGAACGGAATGAGCGACAATGATCCTCAAATTGTCAACTTGCATCCGGTTCCCGTTGTACTTGATCTGATAGACCAACTCGCCCACGACCGTCCGCCCAAAGCCAATGTCCATGTACTTGTCAATGATCCAAACTGGGTCCCCCGTCATCGAACCATCGAAAATGAAGTTGTCAGGGAGGTCCATGGGCGGACTTTAGGTCGCAGACACTTCGAGCAAATGACGTATCGAAGCCCAGGCTCACACTGTTTGTGCAAAATTGTTGCTGGGCGGACTCACCAGTCGCCGCGACGCCCCGCTTTCTTGTCGCCGTGTTTCTTCTTG
>VFQT010000326.1_pt1 | contig 71787 bp, 55 predicted proteins | sample 3512381 | NCBI WGS metagenome assembly VFQT01 (sample SAMN10412376, study PRJNA504923) | tailings metagenome | isolation source: Relicate 2 Philex TSF3 active mining site | place: Philippines: Tuba, Benguet | collected 2017-08-29
TTGCCGATCCAACAATTACCACTCAGCCATTAGCATCACAAACCGTGTGTCAAAATGGGGTTGCAACTGCCTTGACACCTGTACTTACTGGCGGAACGGGTAATTTTTCTTATTCGTGGTTTACCAATTTAACGAATTCAACTACAGGTGGAATTCCATCAGGTAGCGCTGCCACACTGAATCCAATAACTGCTGTTGTTGGAACAGCCTACGTGTATTGCGTAATTACCCAATCGGGACTCGGTTGTTCAACTCTTACAACAACAGCTTCTCAAGTAACTGTTGTCTCGGCACCAACAATTTCAACCCAACCATTGGCATCACAATCACTTTGCTTGAATGGAATTCCAACCAATTTAAGTGTTGCCTATACCAATGGAACTGGAACACCATCCTATCAATGGTATTCCAATGTGAATGCAACCAATGTGGGAGGAACTGCCATAGTAGGAGCAACCAATGCCGCGTACACTCCACCCACAAATACAGCTGGAACATTTAATTATTATTGCGAAATTTCATTGTCAGGGGCAGGTTGCGGATCCATAACAAGTTCGGCAGCTGAAGTTGTTGTGAATGTGCTTCCAACCATTTCAACCCAACCCATTGCGGGTGGAACCATTTGTGTAGGTGGAACTCCTAATGCATTTTCCGTAGCTTATTCAGGAGGATCTGGAACAGCATCCTATCAGTGGTATTCTAACTCAACCAATTCGAATGTAGGTGGAGCAGCTATTGTAGGAGCAACATTAGATATGTTCGCACCGCCTGCTTTAAACACAGCCGGAAATTATTTTTACTATGCAACGGTATCGCTAACTGGTGCGGGTTGTGGAAGTGTTAGTTCAAATACAACAGAGGTCATTGTGGTTGATGACGCAACAATAAATGTTCAACCTCTAAGCACGAACTCAGTATGTGAGGGCGCAGTTATTCCTGAGCTCACACTTGGAACATTGAATGGTACAGGACTTTCTACTTATCAATGGTACAGCAATGTTATCAATAGTAATTCCGGTGGATTGGCATTACCAAATGAAACAAATGCTACGTTTGTGCCACCCGCATCGGCAACGGGTACAACCTATTATTACTGTCTTGTTAATTTCAGTGGCTCGGGCTGTAATTCAACAACTACGGCAACTTCAGAAGTTATTGTTGTTCCTCAGCCTTCCATTTCAACTCAACCCCTTGCCACTCAAACCATTTGTTTAGATGGAATTCCAAATGCATTGACCGCTGCTTACTCCAACGGAACCGGAACACCGTCATATCAATGGTATTCCAATGCTACAAACACAACCACAGGTGGAGTGTTGATTCCAGGAGCAACGAATATTTCCTATACCCCAAGTGGAGCTGCTATTGGTACTCAGTATTATTATGTAACTGTAAGTTTGTCTGGTCTCAGTTGTAATGCAACATCTAGCGCGTCCTCTGAAATTGTAGTGGTGGCAGATCCAGTCATTTCCACTGAACCTTTGACTTTAGATTCTTTGTGCGTTGGAGGAAATCCAAACCAATTGGAAGTAGCAATAACTGATGGTACTGGTGTTATATCTTATCAATGGTATTCAAATACCAACGCTCAGAGCACGGGTGGTACGGCCATTGCAGGTGAAACAAACGCAACCTACACGCCACCAACATCCAATGCGCCGGGTGACTATTTCTACTACGTTGTTGCTAGCTTGAATGGATTGGGTTGCGATGCTGTATCTTCAAATGTTAGTACAAACACTTTTGTCTCAGATCCAACTATTGTTACACAACCAATAACAACACAAACGATTTGTGTAAATGATGCGTCTACTGATTTATCGTTCACATATGCCGATGGATTCGGAATTCCAACTATTGAATGGTTTTCAAACGCCTCGAATTCGCTCGTTGGTGGCACGTTACTCACAGAAGTTTCGAATACTTTAACGCCAGGTAATACTCCTGATGGTACTACTTATTATTATGCCACTGTAACGCTCTCAGGAAACGGTTGTGACGCAGTTACCACAGCTATTTCAGAAGTAATTGTAAATCCACTTCCAACCATTTCTATTACCGCACTGCAAGACTCGATTTGCTTTGGCCTATCTACAGATTTAACCGCCACAGGAGCTCAAGATTATCAGTGGACAACAGACCCCTCTATTACTACAGCAGACAATGTAGATGTCATTTCCGTATCTCCTGTTGGTTCTGTTACTTATATTGTTACTGGAACTGATGCCATTGGATGTGTAAACACAGGATCATACACAGTGTATGCTGCAGATCAATTGAGCGTAAATGAAACCAATGTGACAACGGTTTGCTATGCCACTTGCACCGGAGAAATAGATTTAACGCCCATCGGTGGTGTGCCGAATTATCAAGTTGTTTGGTCTGACCCAACGTTGGTAGGACTTACGCTTACAAATTTATGTCCAGCGACATATGATTATACTTTAACCGACAACCTCGGATGTACATTCAGTAATACCATTATTATTACTGAACTAACAGACAATCCAATTGATAACGTTTTACTAACTCAACCGCTTTGTTTCCAAGATTCAAACGGATCTATAGAAATTCAAGATGTTAATGCCGCGTCATTTAATGTTTTCAATGCATTGACCGGTATTGAAATAGGTGAGCAGTCCACAGGTATTTTTAATAACCTTGGTGCGGGTGCATACAACGTTCAAATTACTGATGCGATAGGATGTGTATTTGATAGTTTGAACTTAGTACTTACAGAGCAATCGGCTGAAATTATTCTCGCGGTTGATGCTCAACCGAATCTCTTTTGTTTTGGGCAACTGGTGCCCCTTACAGCAACTGCTTCGGGCGGAGATTCCAATTTAACAATAACCTGGGCTGATTGTAATAATATTCCAGCATGTGCCCTAGGAACAGGCTCGCCTTTTAATTACACCATTAATCAAGATGTGACAATCTATGCTCAAGTCATTGATGGTTTAGGTTGTCTTGGAACGATTGAATCTGTTTCGCTGGATATGAGTGATGCCATTTCATTGCAAATTCAAAATGGAACGTTACTAGAAGAAATCTGTGAGGGAGAATGTGTAGATATGACTGCTGCGGTGTCTGGAGGAAATAACAACTTAACCATTCAATGGTACGAAATTGGAACTCCTGTGGGCGGCGCAACCCTTGGCCCTGATGGATTGGCAAACACCATTTGTCCTCCGGTATCTACTGGTGTGTATGTTTATGCCGATGATGGGTGTAATGCACCCGCGTCTGATACGCTGTTAATTACAGTTTTTGAAGTGCCGGATGTAACATTCACTGTAAGTGCTCAGGAAGGGTGCTATCCGGTGACGGTCCAATTCAATAATACAACTGATCCGAATTTAATTGGTAACTGTATTTGGACCATGGGAGACGGTACAACAATAGCAGATTGTAGTCCTCAAACATATACTTATGACGAGGTTGGATCTTATACCCCTTCGCTTTATGTAATGTCTCCCGACGGATGTTCAAGTTCTACATCTTTGGCAGGCCCCATTAACGTTTGGGATTATCCAGTAGCTGATTTTGCTTGGACACCTGACCCAGTCAACGTACTTGAAACCGAAGTTCAGTTCTCTAATCTTTCAGTTGATGGCGATACCTATGATTGGACTTTTGCAACGTTTGGAAGCAGCACAGAGTCAAATCCAATGTGGACCTTCCCCGATGTAGATTTAGCCCTTTATCCGGTTTGCTTGGAAACAACCAACATTCACGGTTGCACAAATTCCATTTGCTATGAAATTCTCATCGAGTCTATTTTACAGATTTGGGTGCCAAATGCATTCACGCCAGATAATGATGGTAAAAATGATGTGTTCTTACCCGTCATCAAAGGAGCAAATCCAGAAAATTATCATTTCGCTATCTATGACAGATGGGGCACACTTATGTTTGAAACCAATAACCTCGGAGAGGCTTGGATCGGAAACATCAGAGGTGGAGAGTATTACCCAAAATCAGATTCGTTTGTATGGCGAATCGAAGTTGAACATTTGTCAGACCGTCGACTGGAGGTTTTGGAAGGCACTGTAACACTTTTAAGATAAGTATTCATGCCTCAGGCAACTTTTTCCTTAGGTCTATAATCATACTCATGATGTGACTATGACTGAAAAGGAATTGGTTGAAGAGTGTATGGCGGGAAAACCCAATGCCCAAGAAAAACTTTTCAAACTTTATTCAGGGAAGCTATTCGCTATTGCCCTGCGATATATGGGCAGTAGAGAAGAGGCTGAAGATGTTCTTCAGGAGAGTTTCATTAAAATTTTTAAAAGCTTGAATCAATGGAAGGGCGACGGTCCTTTGGGTGGATGGATGAGAAGAGTAGTTGTTAATACATCTCTTACCCAATTGAAATCGAGAATGAAAAAACAAAATGAGATTTCTATTGATACAGCATATGCTGTTCATGATAATCAGGAATCTCAGCTTGAAAAGTTGCAGGCCGACGATTTATTAAAAATAATTTCTGAGATGCCTACAGGTTATAGAACAGTGTTTAATTTATTCGCAATTGAGGGTTATGGTCACAAAGAAATTTCAGACCAGCTGGGAATTAATGAAAGCACTTCGAAAACACAATATTTAAAAGCAAAGAATTGGTTGCTGAGAAGAATAGATGAAAGATAACAACAAGTTGAACCTAGAAGAGCTACTTCAATCGAAGCTTGAACACCATGAGGTAAATGCCGATCATGTGTGGAATAACCTCGTGAAACAACTACCTGCATCGCACACTCCAGGTTGGTCAGCGTTTTCAAAATTGGCAGCTGTTGTTGTTGGAGTATCGTCAATCTCAGTGGTCACTTACTTCATGTTAAATGACAATTCCTCTTCTGTGCCCGTTTCGCAACAAAGCACTGAAGTGAAGCAGGAGGAGAATAGAAGTTCGGCAAATACAGCTGACACCCTTACCAAGGAGATTGAATATTCAACCAACAATACCCTTTCAAACCAAGGTCGCAATCAAGAATCAATTGGAACTCATTCCAACGAATTGGAAAATAGCTTGTTTGTATATCAGGAGAGAGAGTTTCATCTTTCAGATGAGATGGAAGACTTAATTCATTCCAATTCTCGAAACATTGAGAATCAACAAGTGGTCGAGAATCGTGAGACCATTGTTCAATCAACCCATCAAGACGTGGTGCTTACATCGCACTTCACATGTGTTCCTACGAACCAAAATGAATTGCGTTACTTTCTTTTCGCTGCGCAAGATGGGGCAGATAAATACCACTGGCGCGTGAGCAATGGAATGGAGTCATTTGAACAGGCTGTGGCAATACAGTTTGAAGAAGAAGGAGAATACGAAATTAGTTTAATGGTAGAAGTGAAGGGTGAGAGCAAGTCCGAATCACAAAAAGTGAAAGTGTATAAACCGGCTCAGCTAAACGCCGTGAATGCATTTGCGCCGGGTGTTGATGGCAAGAATGACCATTTTGATGTACTTGAAAATTCTGAAAATGTTACTTCTCTGAGTCATTTCACAATTACATCATCAACAGGTAAAGTTGTTTTTGAAAGTACTCATTCATCGGTTTGGGATGGAACGTTGAACAACGAATTGCAGCAGCCAGGATCGTATTTCTGGTTTCTTGAATATCAAGATAAAGAAGGTGCTACGCATCAAGCGAAGGGCAAAATTCAACTTTTTGCGGAATAGTTAATTATAAACATTTCCATTTTGTTACCGAGGTTATTCGCAAATTTGAAAAATGGCGAAGTCAAAATCTGTATTTTTCTGTCAATCCTGTGGTGCGCAAAGCCCCAAATGGATCGGTAAATGTCCGTCTTGTCAGGAATGGAATTCATATGTTGAAGAAGTAGTTGGTAAGTCTACCGATACGAAATCAAGTATTCGATTAAAGGCAACACCCAAAACCATCTCTGAAATAGAAATCGAAGATCGTCAGCGTGCTCCACTGTTGGATTTAGAATTAAATCGGGTTCTAGGCGGTGGACTTGTTCCGGGGTCGTTAATACTTTTTGGCGGAGAACCAGGAATTGGAAAATCAACTCTGCTCTTGCAACTGGCATTGATGCAATTGAATTTTTCTGTTTTATACGTGAGTGGCGAAGAAAGTGAAGAACAAATTCAAATGCGCGCGAAGAGGTTGAACTATGATAATCCGAGATGTCATGTTCTTATGGAAACTTCATGCGAGCAAATCATTGGTCAACTCGAAGCCATGCGACCTCAAGTTGCCATCATTGATTCCATACAGACCCTACAAAGCGAGCATATTGAAAGTGCACCCGGAAGCGTTTCTCAAGTGAGGGAATGCACATTACAATTGATGAAATTCGCGAAGGAGACACACACACCTGTATTCCTAATAGGTCACATAACCAAAGATGGAAGTCTAGCTGGGCCAAAGGTGCTCGAGCATATGGTAGATGTGGTTTTGCAGTTCGAAGGAGACCGTCACCACATTTATCGAATTCTTCGAAGCCATAAAAACAGATTTGGATCCACCAATGAATTGGGAATTTATGAAATGATGGGCGCAGGTTTGCGTGCCGTTGAAAACCCAAGTGATATTCTTATTGATTCATCTACTGCACAATTGAGTGGATCGGCCATTGCCGCTGCTATGGAAGGGGGTAGGCCTATGCTTATGGAAATTCAGGCTTTGGTAAGTACTGCTGTCTATGGTACACCGCAACGCAGTACGACCGGATATGATTTACGCCGAATGAATATGCTTCTTGCTGTCTTGGAGAAAAGATGTGGATTTCGGTTGGGAATGAAAGACGTATTCCTGAACATTGCAGGCGGAATTAAAATTGAAGATCCTGCTTTAGACTTGGCTGTTATAACAGCCATTCTCTCCAGTAATGAAGACATTGCGGTTCCAAGAAACACGTGTTTTTGCGGCGAAGTGGGTTTAAGTGGGGAGATTAGACCCATTGCTCGTCTAGAGCAACGCATTCAGGAAGCGGCGAAATTGGGATTCGAAAAGATTTATATATCGGCTTTTCACAAACAAAAAACCACCTCTGATATTGAGGTGGTTGAAGTTTCAAAAGTTGAAGAATTATTTGGTCAAATTTTCGCCTAACAAAACTCTTCAAACATAGCATTGAGATGTGTAGCAATCATGTCTGCTGTGCGGCCTTCAATGTGATGGCGTTCTACCATGTGCTGTAACTGACCGTCTTTGAAAAGTGCAATACTTGGAGAAGATGGGGGGTAGGGAAGCATGTATTTTCTTGCTTGTTCAACAGCTTCTCTGTCCACACCAGCGAAACACGTTACCAAATGACTTGGTTTTTTTTGTGCTGTCTCTAGCGCTTTGCGAACTCCTGGACGCATGCTGCCCGCCGCACATCCGCATACGGAATTCAATACAACCAATACAGTTCCTGACTGATTTACCAATGAATCTACTTGGTCTATAGAGGTGGCCTCATTGAAGCCAAGTTGTGTCAACTCTGCACGCATAGGTGCTACTAATTCTGCTGGATACATAGATGTAATTTTTTACAAATTTAGACTGAATTTTTGTTGAACAAGAGTTTCAATTCTACAATTCCAATGGGATCAATAGACATGAAGCTTTTTCTCAGAATATGCTCGGGTTTCTCCAATGGTATGCCAAGACACTCCCTCTGTTCCTAAAATTTTTTCTATTTCGTTTTTACTTTGTTTTTCGTAACTGAAAAGCAGACCGCCACTGGTCTGTGGATCACATAACGTAAGCATTTGCTCTCCATTAAGTGGCGTGCAGTCCTCTTTCACGAAATTGAAGTTCTTGGTGGTATTATCAGGAAATATAAATTGACTTGCACCTCTCCTGGCTGAGTTAAGTATGGGAATGGAGTTGTAATCTAAGAATATACTTCCTTCAAATGATGTGGCCATTTCCAACAAATGACCCAGAATACCAAAGCCGGTAATATCGGTCATGCTTTTTACTGCTTTAAATTCACCTAACGCATGCCCATGGATATTTAATCTCGACATCCAATTTTGAAGTTCTTGAATTTCGGCATCATCAAGCAATCCCCTACGAAGCATGGAAGTTCCAATACCGAACCCCAAGGGTTTAGTAAGTCCAAGTTGAAGTCCTTCAGTTAGAACATTGTTCTTTTTAATATTCGATTTCTCAACCATTCCGTTTACAGCCAGGCCAAAGAAGGGTTCTTTGCTATTCACAGAATGACCACCTCCAATGGTTACATTGGCTTCTTTACAAACAAATTCAGCCCCTTTCATGACCTCTGAAGCAATGGATTTCGGTAACTGTTCAATGGGCCATCCAAGAATAGCAAGTGCCAGAAAAGGTTTGCCTCCCATGGCATAAACATCAGAGAGAGCATTCGCAGCTGCAATCTTTCCAAATTCAAACGGGTCATTGACCATGGGCATGAAAAAATCTGTTGTAAAAATCAAGGCCCGATCATTCCCTAGGTCGTAAACAGCGGCGTCGTCATTGCTTCCACTTCCCACCAGTAGCAGAGGATTGGAGTGATCGAAACCACAATCTTGAAGTATTTCTTGTAAATCAGAAGGTGCAATTTTACAGCCACATCCAGAGGCGCGACTGTACTCAGTTAGATTCATGTTCAATTTGTTTTTTCAATGAAATAAAATCACCAATTTCTGTAGAGTCTAAAATTTTCATAGTGTAGGCTCTATTCGAAAATTCCGATCTTCTTTTGCTATGTTCGTATGTCTTATCATAATAGTCTAGTAAACATAAAATCCATTCTCGCATCTTATTTTCCTCCAAAAATAAAATTGCCTGTTGATTTTGCTCGTATCCCATGCGTTTGGCAATGGCCCAAGTTCGCTCAATTAATTCGTCTTTTGGTAAGGTGGCGTACTGATTAAAAATAACAATCACCCGTTTTTCTATTTCAAGTTCAATTTGAATGTGAGGCTGAGAAGGAAATTGATTGAATAAGGCATCTGGAATTCGAACTTTTCCAATGAATCTACTTTCATTTTCTATCCAATACCTTTCGCCATTCGTTTTATAAAGCGCCAATCCCAAATCATTCTCGAATTGTTCTTGAGTGGGCTGCGGTGGTTGTCCTATTCCGCCATAGGTGCTTCCTTTGTGATTGGCAAGCTTTTCAAGATGAATGGTGGGTTCACCGTTTTCCATGAGTGCTTCAATCCATTTAGTCTTATTTGTCCCAGTTTTTCCCGATAGAATGATCATTCGGTTTTTAGCTTGAAAGTATTCAATACACCAGTTTCTATATGCTTTGTATCCCCCCGTTATTCGAAATACTGTGATTCCATTTTTGGCAAGCAGTTCTGAAAGAAATTGACTTCGAAGTCCACCTCGCCAACAATAGACAACGGCTTTGTTTCCATGTTTTTTAGCCTTTTCAATTAACATTGGAAAATGCGGTGTGGCCAATTCAAAACCTAATTCTATTGCTTTTTCTTTCCCCTTTTCTTTATAACAGATTCCAACCAGATGGCGATGTTCATTATTGAGAATGGGCAGATTAATTGCTCCGGGTATGTGACCCTGAATGAACTCGTTTTCACTCCGGGCATCAAACCAGGGTATTGTATTTAACAACGGAAGCAATTCTTGAAACAGGTAATCTTTAAAGATCATACTTCAATTTTTTCGAAAACAATAATGCGATCCTCTAAATTTCCATCTTTAACCCGAACAAGTATTCGGTCACCAAGATGAATTTCTTCTCGTCTTCTCATTCCCCTTAAAACATATTGCTCTGAAATAAATTCAAATCGGTCTCCTGAAATACTCTCAATTGGAATAGCACCTTCACATCTTGTATCGAGCGTCTCGGCAAATAAAGACCATTTATTCATGCCAGATACACGGGCCTCGAAGGTTTCTCCTTTTCGCGCTAACAGATACTCAACCTGCTTGTATCGAATGCTCGCACGCTCGGCTTCAGCAGCTTTTTTCTCTTGCATGGAAGAGTGTTTGCATTTGAGTTCAATTTCACTCTCGCTAACGGGTTTTCCTTGGTCAAGATAATGTTGCAATAGGCGATGCACCATGACATCTGGATATCGACGAATGGGAGAGGTAAAATGTGTGTAGTAATCGAAGGCTAGACCGAAATGTCCAATGTTGTTTGTGCTATATTCGGCTTTGGCCATGGCGCGTATAGCCATGATTCGCACACTTGACTCTTCCGGTTGATCTTTCACTTGATCAAGTAGCGCTTTAATGGTGTTTTGATGATCAATCTCGCGCGCTTTAGGAAGTTTATAACCAAGGTGTCCGATGAAGGTTCGAAGTTGATTTATTTTTTCTGGACTTGGAGTGTCATGGATACGATAAACGAACGGACGTTGCAATTCCCCGGTTTTCTTTCCAATGTATGCAGCCACCTCACGGTTGGCCAAAAGCATGAAGTCTTCAATGAGCTGATTGGAATCTTTCATCTTTTTAATGAATACCCCCGTTGGTTTACCGGTTTCATCAAGCTTGAATTTCACCTCGTCAGAATCAAAATCAATACTTCCTTTTCTAAATCGTTTTGCTCTTAATTTTTTGGCTATTTCATCCAAGGTTCGAATCTCATCTTCAAAGGGTCCTGGTTTTCCTTCAATGATTTCTTGTGCTTCTTCGTATGTGAATCGGTGATCTGAATGTATGATTGTTCGGCCAAACCACTTGTGAATGACTTCACCTTGACTATTCATTTCGAAGACAGCCGAAAAGCATAATTTATCTTCATTCGGACGCAGGGAGCACAATTCATTTGAGAGCTTTTCAGGCAGCATGGGAATGGTTCTGTCAACCAAATAAACACTTGTAGCTCTTTTCAAAGCTTCTTTTTCAAGTAATGTATTCGGCTGCACATAGTGACTCACATCGGCAATATGAACGCCAATGTTGAGATTCCCGTTCTCTAATTTTTCAAAAGACAAGGCATCGTCAAAATCTTTGGCGTCGTATGGGTCAATAGTAAACGTTGTTGTTTTTCGGAAATCTTTGCGCTTTGCAATTTCTTCCTCGGAAATGGCTGTTGATATCGCTTCCGATTCTAAATGAACGGCTTCAGGGAAGGCAGTAGGCAGGTCGTATTCATAAATGATAGCATTCATCTCTACCTGATGACTTCCCGGCTGTCCAAGCACTTCAATGACTTTCGCGAAAGGCTTGTGTTCCGGATTTTCCCACTTCACAATTTCAACAACCACCTTATCATCTTGATGCGCGCCGTTCAAATCATGTTTCGGAATGAAGAAATCGACATGAATTTTTTTATCTGACGGAAGGAAAAATGCATGCTCTTTATACAGTTGAATGGTGCCCACATAACGTTCTCGGCAACGCTGAGCTACACGAATAACTCGGCCAGACAACTTCCTACCTCTTTTGAAAACTTCTATTTCTACCGTGTCACCTTGTAAGGCAAATCCAACACGACCTTTTTCAATTTCAATGTCATCATCGAATCCCGGAATGGATACATATCCTCTACCATAACGACTAATATCAATTACACCTTCCATGGATTGAGTATCAACTTTGGCGGGTAAAAACTTACCCCGCTCTACTTCCAAAACATGACCGTTTGCAACTTCTTCAATGAGTATTTCAAAAATAAGCGTTCGTACACCAGAGTCTGATATTCCCAGAGAGGCCGCAATTTGTTTGTGATTAATAGCTTTTTTTGGAGATACCTGAAGTACTTGCAAAATGTCATTGCGCAAGTCACGCTTGAAGCTACCAAATTTGTTCTTTTTTTTTCTTGACATATTTCAGGTCGAAGGTAGCGAGAAACAATTCAGTAGAACCGAAAAACAACTTATTTTTGAATCATGGATTCTTCGACTCAAAAAGTAATGCTTGGATTAAAATTACCTACCGACCCCAGGTGGGTAAAATTGGTTCAGTCGAACATTGAAGAGATTTTAACAGATCACGCATATTGCGAACAGAAAGCAGCCAGTAGCGCTATAAGTTGTATTGTTCGTTTTCCAGAGTATCCCGATTTGGTTGAAGAATGCACACGGATTTCCATTGAAGAAATGGAGCATTTTCGAATGGTGCATCAAGAACTTTTAAAACGCGGATTGAAACTTGGAAGAGAACGTAAAGATGAATATGTCTCTGATTTGGCCTCATTCATTTTGAAACCGGGTGGTGGGAAAAAAGAGCAATTCGTGAATCAAATGCTTTTTGCAGCCATGATAGAAGCGCGTTCTTGTGAGCGATTTAAATTATTGTCTGAAAAAATAAATGACGAAGGACTTCAAGTATTTTACCGCAGTCTCATGGAGAGCGAAGCAGAGCACTATGCCACATTCATCAAATTAGCGAAGAAATATGGTGGAGATATAGATGTTGATACCCGATGGAGAGAATTTCTTGCGTTCGAAGCTGATCTGATGTTCAAGTATGGGAAATCAGAAACCATGCACGGATGAACATTGAAATTCGCAAGGCCGAGATAGCAGATTTAGCTTGTATTCAAAGTTTGGCGCATGAGATTTGGCCTCTGGTTTACAGCAATATGATTTCCGCAGATCAAATAGAATATATGCTGCGTTGGATGTATGCATTGGAAAAGCTGAAGCAAGATGTTATGAATGGCGTAATATTTTTGCTTGTGAGTGAAGATGATAAAGATTGTGGTTTTTTGGCATTTGAAATGAGAGAGCATGAGACATTCTTGCATAAGTTATATCTTCACCCTGAAATGCATGGCAAAGGGATTGGAAAGCGAATGATAATGCAAGTTGAATGGGCTGCAAGAGACAACAATTCAGATTGTATTCGTCTTACGGTAAACCGAAATAACCCCAATGTGGCTTTCTACTTGAATCAGGGATTTGAGGTAGAAGATGAGAAAGATTTTGATATTGGAGGTGGGTATTGGATGAATGATTTTATAATGAAAAAGAATCTGAAATGAAATATGTAATTAGTGCTTTTTTTAGCTGTTGTTTTTTAGTTGGAATTTCCCAATTGCGCTCTTCTGAAGAAGTTTTTCTAGTACCCCAAAAGTTTATTTCTAGAGATGCTACTCTAGACAATCAGCCTGCTCTTGAAATGACTGTAGTTGATGATGCTGATTGGTTTTTGAAGTATGTAAAGAATGCTTGGAAAGACACCAAGGGATTGAGCATGTCAAGAACCAAAACCGGTTGGGCCAGTGATCCACTTGTTTTTAGTTCCATTTCTTCGGAAAAAGTTCAATTCTTATTCGATACAAAAAAAGAAAGTGGGAAGGAATTACTGCTTATTCAGCTGAGAATGGACCAAACCAAACAAGTGGTTGCATTAACAGATGAACCATGGGTAAAGTTAAAGTCAGAGCTTCATCTACTTTACACCGCATACTTGAAAGATCGTTATCAAGAATTATTGGATAAAGTTCAAAAAGACTACAGCATGACCAACGGCACGGTAACTAAATTGAAGGAATCCATTGAGAAGCAAAGTGCAAAGATTGTTGATGCTCAAAAAACAATTGATCAAAAAAATCAAGACGTAAAGGAGCAAGAAAAAAAACGTCAGGAGCAAGAGGTTGTTTTAAGCGAATTGGAAAAGGTAGTTCAAAGTATTGAGGACGAAATAAAGCCCGTAGAGAAGGAAAAGGAGGAGAAAGAAAAACTGCTGCGGGAAGTAAATGAACGTAAGGCTGAATTGATAGCAAGTGGCGATGGTGAGGGAAGGAAAATGAAAAAAGCAATTAAAGAAGAGGCAAAAATCAATAATGAGTTGACTGATTTACAGCAAGACATTGAGAAATTAGAGTTGAAGAAGCGAAGTGCGAAAGATAAGGTGAATAGTCAAAAAGAGAAAGTGAGGGACTTTAAGAATCAAGAAGATAAAGCTCAAGATAAAGTTCGTGAAGCGGAGAAGACGATGTCAGATCTAGAGAAAAAGAAAAAAGAGGCTGAAAGTGAAGCTCAGGAAGAGGCAGATAAGTTAAGGGTGCTAGGAGAGCAAATTACAAAATTAACCTCTGCTATGTCAGTTTTGTAATTGACAAATCGTTCAAATATTGTTAACATTGGAAATGAGTGTTTTGACTCATTCCAAGTATTTTTGTATTGCTAAAACTTAAATAAATGAAATCTTTGTTATCAAAGCTGGCGGCCATGCTCGTAATCTTGCTTGCCACCCTTAACGCAACTGCGCAAACAACCATCTTCAATGAAACATTTGGTACTGTTGCTGCAAACACACTCATTAGTGCACACACCGGATGGTCCAACGGAGTTGGGTTAACCTTTGATCAAGGTGGTGCTGCCAACGCTGCAGACATTCGCAATTCCAGTGCTTCAACGGGTTACACCGGTGCATCTGGAAATGCAAACGTATTCTTCACTTCCGCAACTGAAAGAGGTATTGGTATCAACGGCATCAATGCAGCTAACTATACCAACATGACCATTGATTTTGCATATCGCAAGGAGTCTACAACAGCGTTACCGGCCCTTCAATTGGACTATTGGAATGGAACGGCTTGGGTGAATGTTCCTTTTTCATTTACTCAACTTGCAACTGCAGGAACAGGATGGTATACGGTAACGGGTGTATCTATACCGGCAGGTGCTCAAATTAGTAACCTGAAGATTCGTTTTGTAAAGACGGGAACAACAACATCAACAAGAATAGATGACGTAACCCTTCGTGGAACTTTCGTGAATCCTACTTTAACGGCATCAGGGACTCTAACATCTCTATACACCAATCAAGGTACACCTTCAGCACCTACAGCTTTTCAGTTAGATGGAACAAATATCATCGGTAACGTTACAGTTGCTGCGCCATCCAATTTTGAAGTTTCTTCAGATGGAGCAAATTACAGCGCTTCCATTTCTGTTCCAACCACAGGTGGCACTCTTACGGGTCAAATCATCTATGTGCGAATCAATCAATCAGCTCCAGTTGGAACATATACCGGAAACATTACTGTGAGTACAACTGGCTTGGCAGATATTCTTGTTCCTTTAGATGCTACCAATACGGTAGATGTTGCAACACTGCAATCGCAAACCATTTCATTCACACTGTCAAGCCCTGTGACTTATGGCATTTCTCCAATTACGTTGAACGGTACTTCAACATCAGGTTTAACGGTTGCTTATGCATCTTCAAACACCAACGTGGCAACAGTGTCTGGAAACACGCTTTTCATAGTTGGTGCAGGTACAGTCATAATCACAGCTTCACAGCCTGGTGACGGTGTAACATATAATCCAGCAAATGATGTTCAACAAACTGTAGTAGTTGATCCAGCCATGTTAACGTTAGCAAATGCTGCTGTAACAGACAAAATATACAACGGCAATACAGTGGCAACCATTACAGGTGATTTAGTTGGGGTGGTAGGTTCAGATGTTGTAGCTTTAGTTGGAACGGGAATTTTCGCCGATCCTAATGTCGCGAACGGAATCGCGGTTACAGCTATTTGTACAGTTAGTGGAACCAATTCGAATAACTACACACTGGTCAATCCAACAGGTCTTACGGGAAATATACTTCCAGCATCACAAATTGTTTCTTTCACATTACCCCACACTGTAGTTGGTGAAGGTCCTTTAACATTATCAGCAAGCTCAACGTTTACTCCACTAAACATAAGCTACTCTTCTTCTGACAATAGTGTTGCAACCATTGCAGGCAATGTACTTACTATTGTGGGTGCAGGTTCAGCAGATATTACTGCTACAAATCCTGGCGATGCCAATACTTTATCAGGTTCAGCCACGGCCACGTTAATCGTTAGAAACGGCGTTGCGAAATGGGATTTTAATGCACTTCCTTCACCTTCAGGAACAACAATCAGTGTAGGATTAAACTATGCTGGATCATCTGCCAACCTCGGAGCGAATGCCACAGGAAGTGCAGTTCGCGGAAGCCACTCAGCCTCTACCACATGGAGCTCCGTGACCGGTAACGGTTCTGCCCTATCATTGAATTCAAATACATGGAATGTCAACGGTTATTATGAATTTGAAATGAGTACCCTTGGCTTCAGTCAATTGTTTGCTGTTTGGGATCAGATGGGCAGTAATACAGGGCCAAAAGATTTCGAGTTGTTCTACAGTGTAGATGGTACTAACTTCATTACAACAGGATACACCTACACCGTGACCAACGATTCATGGACTGCAGCTTTTACTAAGCCAATTTCTACTAAACAGTTTGACCTTTCTTCGATCACCGCATTGAATGGCCAGGCCAATGTGAAATTTCGTTTGGTGAATACCTCTACAGTGAGCGTTGGTAATACCACTGTCGCAGCTGGAGGTACAAATCGTGTAGACAATTTCACTATCGCTGGTACCCCATGTCCCGCAGAAGTATGCAACGATGGAATAGACAATGACTGTGACGGTCTCATTGATGAGAACTGCCCAACCATTAACTTAACTTCGAGCACCTCAGATTTTTGTCCAACGTATACTGCTAGCTTGAACTTTGAAACAACGAACTTCACGCAATCATACACTGTGAACGCATACTTAGTTGCAGCGAACGGAACAACATACACATTAGGTGATCTCATAGGTACAGCCTCAAATATCACCGGCAACTCTGGATCAATTTCAATTAACCTGAACGGAGCATCGGGAGCAACAGACTACAACTTTGTTTTGGTCGCAACTGAAGCCAACACCGGTTATTTTGCAGTTGATAACAATACCAATACTGTTGTTAATAGCATTTGTGCAGATTACGGTTGTATGGATGTGACCGCTTGTAACTATGATGCTTTAGCAACTATAGATGATGCGTCATGTACTTACCCAACCTCATGGTATCTCGATGCAGATGCAGATGGATATTATGTTTCAACATCGAGTGCTTGTAGTTCTCCTGGAGCGAGCTATACAGCAGTTGCAGGAATTTCTGGAGATTGCAATGATTCAAATGCAGCAGTAAATGCAGGGGTAACCGAGATTCTATGTAACCTTGAAGATGATAACTGCGATGGAGCTACAGACGAAGGAGCGGTAGTCGGTTGTACTGATGTGAATGCATCAAACTACAACGCTGCCACCACATGTCCAGACAATGCCACATGTATCTATGGTAACTACACACCAGGTAATATTGTTGCGCTGCGTACAGGCGCTGGTTCAACAACTTTAGGAACGGGTGGTACAGCCATCTTCTTGGAAGAGATGTCAACATCGGGTGTGGCTGGAACAATTGCAATTCCAACTACTGGAGCCAACAGACAAGTTATGGTAGGTAACTCCACTTTAGAGAATATGATCACCCTTTCTCCAGATAAATCAAAATTGATAATTCCCGGTTATGATGCATCAACACTTCAAACGGGATTAACGGGTTCCTCTGCACCAAGGGTTATTGGTACTCAGGGAATAGGATACAACAGCTTCAACCGTGTAGCTTCTGGAACCATCTATTCTTCCCCTACAGCAGGTAACTTCCGAAGTGCGTGTACTGATGGAACAAACTATTGGACAACAGGATCAACTCAAGGTGTACAGTATTACAATGGGTCCTCTTTTTCAATCGTTTCTTCGAATATTACCAATCTAAGAGCAATTAATATTTTTGGTAACCAGCTATATTATGCCACAGCATCAACAACAGGAGGTGCTTTAAAAGGAATTTATAAAGTAGGCACGGGCCTTCCAACCACCACCGTGACAGCAACAAATGAAATTAGCGTTGGTGCAGGAGGAGACCCTTATGGTTTCTATTTCAACAATGACCAAACCATCTGTTATATCGCAGATAATACCAATGGTGTTGGTATTCAAAAATGGATTCTTACAAACGGTATTTGGACTTTAGACCATGCTGTTTCTGTTGGAGCATCTTCTGGTGCTCGTTCAGTAGTGGTTGACTTCTATGCCGGCGTAAATCCAAGAGTATACGCGGTTACAGGCACTTCGTCAACGACCTCAGTGGTATGGTTCGATGATACTGGTGCAGGTGCAACAATCAATACCATTGCTACCTATACCAATGCAGTAGATAATAAAGCCTATCGCTCGGTGGCATTTGCCCCTTGTACGCCTTCTATGTGGTATGCCGACGCAGATGCAGACGGATTTGGTTCTGCAATTGCACCTTTGAGCTATTGCACGCAACCCTATGGCTATGTTGCAAATAGCACAGATTGTGATGACACAAACGCAGGGGTTAACCCAACAGCTGCAGAAGTGTGTAACGCAATCGATGATAACTGCGATACGCAGGTAGACAATGGATTAACATTTTCGAATTATTTTGCCGATACAGATGCTGATGGATTTGGTGCAGGAAGCGCAACAAATGCCTGCAGCCAGCCAACTGGATTTGTAACTTCGAGCAACGACTGCGACGATTCAAATGCTGCGGTTAATCCTTCAGCGACAGAATCATGTTCAACAAATTATGATGACGATTGTGATGCACTTGTGAACGAAGGCTGTTCAACAGGAAATCAAGTAGGTGATAATCCATTTAACGCCGTGAACACGGTAACAGCATTCTGGCCTTCATGCAGTGCTACCTCCCATACTTTAGTGGGTTATTCACCATCAGCAAACGCGCAAACAACCTGTTTAACAGGGGAAGACAAGTGGCATTCATTTACTGCGAACTCAGAGGCAGTGAGTATTCAAGTTGCTTCAACTGAAAATGACATTGTCATTGAATTGCAAACAGCTGCTGGGGTGCTTGTAGCGCAGGAAAATGCAGTAACCGGTTTGGGTGGTGAAATTCTGAATATCGACGGACTTGTTGCAGGTCAGATTTATAAAGTGGGCGTTCGCAATTACAACAGTGCCTCTGGAATTGGTACGTACAGCATTTGTGTGCGCTCATTGAAGCGTGGTGGATGCGATAGTGGTAACAATCCAATTTGGTCAAATACGCTAAACTTGTGTAAAGTGTACAAGGCCTCTTGGGCGGGTTCAGGTGCTCAATACAGATTCACATTTGTAGGTACAAGTGGACCTGCAAATGGCAATACCTACATTCGTACGCAGAGCTCAGATTACCTGTCATTGTCGAATGTGAATCCAACTTTACCTCTTGGCTCAACCTATGCCGTAAATATCACGAATATTTACAATTTAACAGATGGTGCAGGCAACGCTGAAGTGGTTGAAGTATCTTCAATTGGATCATGCACGCTAACCATGGAAGCTACACCTTCAACCTCTTTGCGTGCATTTGATCGCTGTAGCAATGGACCACGTTTTAGAGGAGCTATAGTGGCATCACTTCCATGGTCTTGCGGAGTAAATAATTGGAAGTGGGAATTCGTGCAAGTAGATGCAGGTAATAATCCCGTTGGACTGCCAATTATTCACTACAGAGGTGCTGCAAGTAACTACTTGAACCTTGGTTTGGTTACGGCCTTACAGTACGGAACAACTTATGCTGTGCGCACCGCTCCTGTCTATGCATGGGGTGAAGGAGCTTATGGGCCAGTTCAATACATGTGTATCATTGGTCAATCAGGTATGATAGCCGAAGGTGCAAATGCACAAGCTGCTGATGATGTGAAAGTATTACAAGATCTGTCTCAGAACTTGAATGTATATCCAAATCCAACCAACGGTTCAGAGATCAATATTCAGTTGAGCAACATTACATCAGATAATGTACAAGTACGTGTATTGGATGCAATGGGTCGTGTAGTATTCGCAAACCGCTACGCAGTAGACGGAATGTTCACTACCAACATGACTTTCGATCGTCCGTTGGCGAATGGACTTTACATGATTGAAGCAAGCTTCAACGGTGAGGTGCTTACACAACGCATGATGGTTCAGAAATAGAGGAATTGTCGATTTTTAAAAGCCCTTCTTTAAGAAGGGCTTTTTTGTGCGTAGTTTTGAGTCATGATACAAATTGAAACAACAATAAACGCCAATTTGGAATTGGTTTGGAAATGCTGGACCACTGCCGAGCACATTTGTAATTGGAATTTTGCAGGGGACGATTGGCATTGTCCAGCTGCAGTACTTGAGCTTATTGAAGGTGGGAAATTTACATACACCATGGCTGCTCGAGATGCTTCTTTTCAATTTGATTTTGGAGGCACGTATACATTGGTATCCGATCATGAACGCATAGAAGTCCTTCTTGAAGATGGAAGGAAGTGGAATACCATTTTTGAAGAAGTAGAAGGAGGGGTGAAGGTAACGGAAGCGTTTGATCCTGAAAATCAGAATCCGGAGGAAATGCAACGCATGGGATGGCAAATGATTTTAGATCGATTCAAAAACTATTGTGAAACAGTAAACAGTTAAGACATGGCAACTACCTATTCAACCTGTATTTGGTGTGAAAATGCGAAAGAAATGTCTGATTATTACCGACAGGTTTTTTTCAGATTTTCAGTTGATTTCAGAAAACCCCATGGCGGTTGTTTTTGAAATGACAGGTGTTCGTTTTATGTGTTTGAATAATGGACCAGCGCAGTTGGCTTTCAATGAAAAAATTTCATTTGTTTTGTCGGTAGACACGCAAGAAGAGATTGATCATTATTGGAATTATTTCACTCAAGAGGGTCAAGCAGGTCAATGTGGATGGTTGAAAGACAAATACGGCGTTTCGTGGCAAGTTGTACCTCGATTATTGGGAAAGCTCATGACCAATCCAGAGACGGCTCCCAAAGCAGCTTACGCGTTCATGCAAATGTCGAAGTTCGATATTGCGAAGTTGGAAGAGGCGGTAAGGTAAGATAGCTATTCTATGGAATGGATTGCACCTTGCGTTGCTCCCCATTGAAAGTTATCACCTATTTTTTTTCCGAGGAGTGATTTTCCTATTGGGGATTGTAATCCAATGATCATAACGCTTGAGTTATTCAGCGTTGTTTTCCCCCATCCGGTAGCGAGGTAGTATACACCAGTGGTTGTGCGCACAAGGCTACCAAGTCGAACCACGTCTGACTTTTCATTGACCAAAGTAGAAGCACGAAGCACCTCTTCTTTTTGACGAAGTATTTCTTGCTGCTGTTTGTTGAGTTGTTCCAATTCCAGATGCACCATGGCTTTACCGGTTTCATGTTTATCACCGGAGGAGCTTTTTCCTTCTTGTTGATTGCTCTCGTTCAATGCATTCCACGTCTGGGCCAAAGAATGCTCACGCTCTTCAATGGCATGAATCAGCCAGGCATGTATTTCTTTTTTAGTCATTGGAATTTGAGAATTCTTGGTGTTCTTGTATGCTAATTAATGCGTGCTTTTCGCTCAATGCGATACGCAATGACAAAAATATATGAATGTTGGAATAAATGAAGATTGTCGGTAACTGTAGTCTCAACTTCAGGTTTAACTTTTCAGTGTGTTTCGTGTATGTTAGAAATGAGTTTCAATACAAATCGACTTCAAAGCAAGCGATTCCTTCATTCCTTCAGCTGATCAAATATCAATGATGTTAGCATATTCAAATCACTGTTGATCATTCCGTGCATATACTGGTCATAGACAAGTTTGTTGTCTGGTGGATTCAGATTGAGATGAAATCCTTTTTCGAGTGCAAGTGTCCGAATAAATTCTCGCTGTGCCCTTCCGTTTCCTTCACGAAAAGGGTGAAGATAATTTATGTTATCTAAGATTTCAGCGAGTTTCGAAGCAATAGCATTTTTGTCTGTTTTATCCAAAGCCTTGTATTCAAGAATGAGGTTGTCAATGAATAGAAGCGCTGTGTCGAATAAGTTCGTTAGGAAAAACTGCTTGCCGTCTTTGCTTATTTCCACTCTTCGTTTTTCACCTGCCCATTCGTAAACGTCTTGAAATAAATGTTTGTGAATTTCGAATAGACTTACTATTCCTATTATGATATTGGAGGAATTTTTTAATTCTTGAATTCTTTTTGCCACTGTAACACTTTCGAAAAAGAGCAGTTCTCCGGCGCTTTTAAAGTTTGGTATGTTTCGAAGTATTCCTGTTTCCGCGTCTATATAAATATATTTTGAATCAACATATTTATAATTTTCATCCATGATACTCTGCTTTCGTGATTTGAATTAGCTCTTCAACAGATATTTTACCAAGTATATAGTCTCGAATAATCTCAACGGAATGCGGAGTAGGCACAAACCCTTCAAACATATTGCTTCCTATAGCATTTGCAGTGCGTTCCAATTCTGCGAGATTAGGAAATTTAACCCCCATTATTGTAAGTTGTATTCTGTCGATTTCAATTTCTCGATACATAACAAGGATTTTTTTTTAAGCGTTTTCGGTAAATATAAAATTACACAAATTAAAAATGTAAAACTAAAAAGGCGAACCGAAGTTCGCCTTTGCTCCCCAGCCTGGGCTCGAACCAGGGACCCCATGATTAACAGTCATGTGCTCTAACCAGCTGAGCTACTGAGGAATATAACGCTTTGGTGGAACTCTCGCTTTCCATCAAAACAACTCCGCTTCGCATTCAACTCACTGACGTTACCAGTGTACAGCACCCGAGGGGTTTTCTTGAGAGAGTGCAAATGTAATCACAATTTTTTTTTATGCAATATCTCACACATCTTTTTTTTCCTTTTACCACCTTTCTATGACTACTTTTACCGCATATTTAATGTCTATGATGCTGGCGTTCCAACTTATTCTGTCTCTCTCAATTCTTATCATTCTCCACGAATTCGGACACTACATTCCCGCTCGAATTTTTAAAATCCGTGTAGAGAAATTCTACCTGTTCTTCGATCCGTGGTTCAGTCTAATCAAGAAAAAAGTTAAAGATACCGAATGGGGAATCGGATGGCTGCCCTTCGGCGGTTACGTGAAAATTGCCGGTATGATTGACGAAAGCATGGATACCGAACAAATGAAACAAGAACCAAAACCTTGGGAGTTTCGTTCAAAACCAGCTTGGCAAAGACTTATTGTAATGACCGGTGGAGTCATTGTAAACTTCATCCTCGGTATCTTACTCTATGCCCTCACTTTCGCCATATGGGGAGAGAAAGTGGTTCCCGTTGAAAACGTAAAGTACGGTATTCACGCCAATGAGGTCATGAAAAATGCTGGCCTTCAAGACGGTGATAAAATCATTGCTCTCAACGGCGAAAGACCCAAGAGCTTCATGGCTATCAATAGCGCCCTGCTCTCAGATGATATTCATACCATCACGGTAACGAGAAACGGACAAAACATCGATGTTAAAATGCCAGCTGGTCTCGGTCAACAAATTGTAGATAACGGCACCAAGTCCATGCCCGTTGCCATGCGCTTGCCCTGCGTAGTAGATAGCGTAGCAACCGGTTCTAATGCCGCTGCTGCCGGACTATTGAAACACGACTCAATTATCGCTTTCAATGGGGTCCCAACAATTTTCTATCAAGATGTGGTGGCCAACATCAAAGAGAATAAAGGGAAAAATAACATCCCCGTTCAAGTGAAAAGAAACGGTACTCTTGTTGAACTCGCTGTCAATGTCACAGAAGATGGTACCATTGGGTTTTTTCCGAAAGCCGATGTACAACAATTCGGTGTAGAACAAATCAATTACTCCTTCTTCGAAGCCATACCCGCCGGATGGAACACCGCAATTGAAACCATTGGCTCGTATGCAGGAAATTTAAAATACCTCTTCAGTAAATCGGGAGCATCTCAAGTAGGTGGATTCGGAACCTTCGCGAAATTATTTCCCGAAGAATGGAACTGGGCCGCTTTCCTGCGCATCACAGCTTTCATTTCATTGATTCTTGCATTCATGAATATTCTTCCAATCCCCGCTTTAGACGGCGGCCACGTTATTTTCTTGTTGTGGGAAATGATAACAGGAAAAGCGGTAAGCCAAAAGATTCTTGAGAAAACACAAATGGTCGGGTTTTTCCTTCTTCTAACGCTCATGCTGTGGGGGAATATTATGGATATTGTTCGCGCAATTTTCGGATAAGAAAAAAACCACTATATTTGCACTCCTCTTAACGAAGAGAACATGCCTAGATGGCGGAACTGGTAGACGCGCACGACTCAAAATCGTGTACCTTCGGGTGTGTGGGTTCGATTCCCACTCTGGGTACTAAAGGCTTCAAGTGAAGCCTTTTTTTTATGCTAATTTTATGGCCATGAACTCCATTCAAGATTACCTCAACCAAGTTGATCCCGCAAAAAAAGACGCGTTCCTTCAACTTCGTTCCACCATTCAAAAAAATATTCCCGCCGGATTCCAAGAAGAATTGTCATATGGTATGATTGGCTATGTAGTTCCTCATTCCATTTATCCAAAGGGATACCATTGCTCTCCACATTTGCCATTGCCATTTGTAAGTATTGCAGCTCAGAAAAATTTCATAGCACTCTACCACATGGGTATATACGCCCAGCCTGAGCTACTGAATTGGTTCGTTCAAGAATATCCCAAGCATGTAGCTTCGAAATTAGATATGGGGAAATCATGTATTCGATTTAAGAAAATAGACAACATTCCGTTTCAACTCATTGCTGAATTAATGCAAAAAATGTCTGTCCAAGATTGGATCAATTGCTATGAATTCAATTATGTGAAGAAGTCTTAATTCACGGACGAACAAACGGGTTCGCTTTTTTTTCGTATTCAATGGTTGTTGCAGGTCCATGTCCGCTGTATACCTTAGTCTCATGAGGTAATGTATACAATTCATTGCGAATTGATTTTTCCAATGTTGCGAAATCACCACCAGGTAAATCTGTTCTTCCTATGCTTCCTTGAAAAAGAGTATCGCCTGCAAGTAACCATCCTTCCCCCTGAAAATAAAAAACAACATGCCCAGGACTATGCCCGGGTGTAAAACGCACTTCGCATGCAATGCCAGCATGAGAGAGATTTCCAGGCTCAAGAACATAATGCGGTGCAGGTCCCTCTGAATAGGGAATGCCATACATTTGGGCAACAAGTGGTGAGCGATCAACATTCACCACATCCAAGGCGTGCGCCTCTGCCACAATGCCATAATTCCTGTGAATGTAATCGAGTCCCATGATGTGATCAATGTGGCAATGCGTTAACCAAACTCGTTGAAGTTGAATGCCATTTTCTGTTAAAAATGAACTGAAAGATTGTTCTTCTTCACGAGTCATCATGCCTGGATCAATGGCTACTCCAATATTATTTTCATCCCAAATGAGGTAGGTATTTTCACTGAAAGCATTGAATGTAAAGGTGTGAAGATTTAAAGGCATGATGAACTTTTTTGACAAAAATAAGTTACCTTGGTAGTATGGTTTGGGTTGGAAGTAAGAAGTTCTTCTTTGCGTGCTGTTTATTCCTTGTCAGCTTCACCGGTTTTAGTCAATTCTACCGGGGTTCGAATGTTACATTTGGAAAGAACAGGGTGCAATATAAATTCTTTGAATGGTTCTCACTGGAAGCAAATCATTTCGATGTTTTTTATTATACGGGAGGAAAGAATTTAGCCGAACACACCTTTCAGTTTTCTGAACAAGAATATACGCGACTGAAGAAATTCTACAATGTCAACTTCGATGATCGTATTCAGGTTTTGGTATTCAATAAACACAGTGATTTTAGACAAAGTAACCTCGGACAAGGAACAGATGAAAACACCCAAATAGGTGGTACCACAACCATTCAAGGAAATAAAATGTTTGTCTATTATGAAGGCTCTCTTCTTGATCTTGAAAGGCAAATTTCTATTGGAATATCACGCATCTTTTTTTTGAATCTGATGTATGGCGCCAATTGGCTGAATGTCATTAAAGGCGCCAATCGAATAGCGCTACCCTCTTGGTTTTCTGAAGGTGCAATCAGGTATGCCGCATTTGGCGATGAAGAAGCGGCAGATGAATTTACGCTTGATTGGAAATGGGCCAACAAAAGAAACAACCTACAAAGATTATCAAATGACCACGCAGCTCGTGTGGGTCAGGCATTCTGGAGCCATATTGTAGATATGTACGGTGAAAATGTCATGGTGAATATTCTCAATAGCACTCAATTTTTCCGTTCTACCGATGCTGGATTTTCATACATGCTAGGTAAGAACTCCGCAACATTAATTCAATCATTTCTTTCGTCTTTAGAAATTAAAAACTCAAACGAAATTGAAAGCGGATTCAATCAATTGAAATTGACTAGAAGAAAATGGCAACTCTTCAATTCAGATATTCATTTAAAAAACAAATACATATACAAACAGTTTGAACCAAGTTCGAATGGAGAGAACTGGGCTTTCGTGCGATACGACAAAGGAAAATTTTTTGTTACTGTTGCCAATCTGAAAACAGGAAAGTTAAAAGTGATTCACAAAGGTGATATTCGAAGTGATCGAATACCAAATTACAGTTTCCCCGTATTAACGTGGCACCCTAGTAATCAAATTTTAGCCTATATCATTGAAAAAGAAGGTAAGCCCTATTTCGTAACCTATAACATTGAAACCAAAGAAAAGAATGAGAAAATACTCATGCAGGTAGACCAAGTCAACTCCATGAATTATAGTCCGGATGGAAAAAGACTTGTATTCAGTGCCTATTATGAAGGGAAAAGTGATATTTATGTTATGCCCATTTCAGCGAATAAACCGCAAGCGATAACTTCCGATTTATTTGATGATGCCGCACCTGTTTTTTCATTAGATGGAAGTCAAATTATATTCTCATCAAATAGACAAGATAGTCTTCGCAGAGAATACCCTGACACCATAAAAGCAAATTCGAATACCAAACATATATATGCTGTTCAATGGGAAGCTGATGCAACAAAAGAAATCATACAGCTATCATCGGGTTCATACCAAGATTCAAATCCCATTGCCATGCCCAAGAACAGGGTTCAATTTATTCGGGCGAAAGAAGGTAAGTACGAAAGATGTTCTGTCTATAGAGACAGTGCAATCGCTTTCATAGATACGGTAGTTCACTATCGTTTTTTCAATGTTACGGAAGTTCTTCAAGGGTATGATCGAGAAGTTGTAGAAATGAAATTAGACAGTTCTCAACGTTACAATACGGTACTTTGCAGTGCATATGAACTACCCATTGCGTACATATCGGAAATAATGCAAGACAAGGCCATTCGGGTGGAAGGTGAGGAGGCAGGCAGGAATGAATCTGAGAAGAAGATGTACACTGAAATGATTTGGGTGCCCAAATCGAAAGCTCCAAATGCCATAGACACGAAGAAATTTCTTTTTCCTGCAGATAAAAAAAGAGAACAGGAAGAGCAAAAAAGACAGCAGGAGGCCGTTACACAAGTAGATAAGAAAGTATTGAAAATACCTCTGCAAAAAGATTATAGGCTCAACTTTACTACAGATTATGTGCAGTCATCTTGGGACAATCAATTCGCAAGTGATTTTTATCAAAACTATGTTGGTCCGTCGAGCTTAAATCCAGGGTTTTCCAATTTCTTTCGGGTTGGAATATCAGATTTAATGGAAGATTACAGATTTACAGCCGGAGTGCGTCTTTCTGCGAATCTCTCGAATAGTGATTTTATTTTGTCTTTTCAAAATTTGCAAAAACGAGTTGATAAGAAAGTCGCTCTTCAAAGACAAAATCAAACCTTTTCAGAAAATGGAATTTACATTGAATCACAGACTTTGTTTTTGACTCAGGAATGGATCTATCCCTTCAATGAAGTTTCTTCACTGCGCTTCACTGCCTTGGGAAGGAAAGACAGAATTGTAGTTTTAGGAATTGATCCTGTTACTACCTCCTATCCAAATACGAATGAATATAATGTGGGAGGTAAACTAGAGTATTGTCTAGACAATACCTACCTCAAAGGATTAAATTACCGAACAGGTATTCGGTTTAAGTCTTGGGCTGAGCATTTGAGGCAACCTACCAATTGGAAAGAAAAGACTTCGGTATACGTTGCTGGTTTTGATTTCAGATGGTATCAACCAATACACAGAGAGTTAACACTAGCTTTCAGAATGTCTGGAGCTACGTCATTTGGTGCTTATAAAGTAGTGCATTATTTGGGAGGTGTAGACAATTGGTTGTTTCAACGTGTAGATAATAGTATTGCAGTTTCTCCAAACCAGAATTATACGTATCAAGCTTTCGCTGGTCCTTTGCGTGGGTTTTATGTGAACTCACGTAATGGAAATAATTTTGTTGTCTCCAATACGGAGCTGAGACTTCCGTTGTTTCGCTATTTAGCGAACAAACCCTTGCAGTCTGAATTTACAGACAATTTCCAGATTATTGGATTTTTCGATATTGGCAGTGCATGGTCTGGAAGAGATCCTTACGATGATGAAAATGATTTCAATCTTATTTCGTCTACTCAAAAACCTGTCACAGTAGAAATCAGAAGCAACAGAGAACCTATCATCTATGGATATGGTTTTGGGTTAAGGTCGAAGGTGCTTGGATATTACATGCGCGCCGATTGGGCTTGGGGGGTAGATGATCATCAAGTCATGCCCCGTGTATTCTACCTTTCATTGAACATGGATTTCTAATTTACTCTACGTTCCAAAGGGTGTAAGCAAGTGTCTCACCAACAGCTTTCAACGTGCTTTTCGATATAACACTCATGTTGTCGGCGTGGGTGTGATGGGAAGACCCAAATTCAAAATTTTGAGCTCCCATAGCACCGGGGCGCATGTCAACAATGTCTAATGTTGGAATCACCTGATTCATAAAAATGTGATCATCTACAATACCTTGAATTTTCTGTTGAGGAAAATAACTACCATGACCTATTTTCTCTGCAATGGCCCAAATGCGATCTACGGCACCGCCGGCATTGGTAACACTGTATTCTTCTTTATTAAATTTTGCCCCGTCGGCTCCAACCATATCAAGTAGTATGGCGTATCTAGCTGCACGCGATGTTGTTTGTTTTGCCCACAATTGAGAACCCAAACACCAAGTCAAATAGTCATCAGATTCGGCAGGTTCCCATTCCGGTTTTCCACCGTCTTCTGCATCTAAAAACAACACGTCCATACCTATGCCTTCGGGTAATTGATTTGCCATGCGTGCCAGTTCAAGTATAATTCCAACACCACTGGCTCCATCATTCGCACCATCTATTGGGGTGCGTTGCTTAGAGGCATCGGCATCCTTATCTGCATATGGACGGCTATCCCAATGTGCAGCAAATAATATTCTGCGTTTAGCCTGAGGTCTAAAACTAGCGGAAATATTTCGAATGGGTTGAGCAATACCCTGCCAGTTCGGCCAAGTCCCTGTTTGTTCTTTCACGTCAAATCCAAAAGATGAAAGCTTGCTTTTCATCCATTCAGCGCATGATGCATGTGCAGCACTTCCCGGAACACGGGGTCCAAACGCTACTTGCTTTTCAATGTACGCATAAGCGCTATCTGTCATGAAGTTGGCAGGGTTCGCCAATTGCTTTTCATCTCCTTTTTTAACCTCATTTGATTTGGAATTTGAAAACTGATTCCAGGAATAGAGACCAATGCCGCCAACAAAAAGTGTGAGCAAGAGAATAGCAGCAATTTTATTTTTATTTTTCATATGTCCAAGTTGTTCCGTCTTTTGAATCGTTGAGTTGAATAGCTAATTTTTTTAGTTCATCACGAATCAAATCTGAAGTAGGGTAATCTTTATTCTCTTTGGCTTTTTGTCTCAATTGAATTATTAATTGCATGAGATGATCTATAGAATCATTTGCAGATTCTTTAGTCTCTTCTTTCAATCCCAATACATCGTGAACAAGTTCGTGAATCAATGTTTTAAGTTCACTCAAGGTTGATTGTGTGAGTGACATTTTTTTATCGAAACAAGAATTAATGACCTTGACAACTTCAAATAATTGCGCCATGAGAATGGGCGTATTGAAATCGTCATTCATAGCCTGGTAGCAATTCGATTTAAAATCTGCAAAATTGAACTCATCAGTCTCACCGGGTGAGCATTTATCTATTTTACTTATCGCTTCCATCAGGCGATGGTATCCTTTTTCTGCGGCCTTTAGCGCCTCATTACTAAAGTCCAATGTGCTTCTGTAATGCGCTTGCAGCATGAAGAAGCGAACCACCATTGGCGAATAACCTTGATCGAGTAGGGGGTGTTCACCTGCAAAAAGTTCATGTGGAAGAAAGGAATTGCCCAAAGATTTAGACATCTTTTGTCCGTTAACGGTTAGCATGTTTCCATGCATCCAAACGTTTACCGGCTTATGTCCGCAGCAAGCGGTATTTTGGGCAATTTCAGATTCATGGTGTGGGAATTTTAAATCCATTCCACCGCCGTGAATGTCAAACGTTTCACCTAAATATTTTGTACTCATTGCGGAACATTCCAAATGCCAACCTGGAAAACCTTCTCCCCAGGGGGAAGGCCAACGCATGATATGTTCCGGAGAAGCTTTTTTCCACAATGCAAAGTCTGCGAAGAAACGTTTTTCTTCTTGACCATCTAATTCTCTGGTGTTTTCAATAAGCTCATCAACATTTCTACCGCTCATCTCACCATACGGATGCACATCTTTGTATTTCTTAACATCGAAGTATACACTGCCATCAACCTCATATGCAAAACCGTTGTTGAGTATGGTTTCTATCATTCGAATTTGCTCACTGATATGTCCTGTTGCAGTGGGCTCTATACTGGGGGGAAGTGTATTGAAATGTGAAAGCATTTCATGAAAATAGAGCGTGTATTTCTGAACAATTTCCATGGGCTCTACTTGCTCTAGTTTCGCCTGCGCACCGATGCGATCTACTCCGTCATCAAATTCTGTGGTTATGTGTCCTACGTCTGTAATGTTTCGTACATACCTTACCTTGTAACCAAGGTGAAGCAGATAGCGATATACTATATCAAACGTTACGAAAGTCCTACAATTGCCCAAGTGAGCAAAATTGTATACAGTTGGTCCACAAACGTATAAACCCACAAAATCTTTGTGGATAGGTTCGAATTTTTCTTTATTTCGACTTTGACTGTTGTAAATGCTCAACTCTTTCATGCTACAAAGAAACAAACGATTATACATAAAAAAAAACCCCGCCTCTCACCGCGGGGTTTATTTTTTCACTCCTCTTAGTTGACCATTACAAAGAAGCTTTTGTGATGTGCGCTAGACCTATGTGTTTACCTCTCTTGTAAACTTCCACGTGGTCCAGTGTACCGCTTTCGTTGTAGTGGAATATTTTTCCGTCGAATAACTTACCATTTTTGAAGATGCCACTTACAGCTACATTACCGTTTGCATCATAAAGAACATTTGCACTGTTTGGACTGAAGGGTGTAGCTTCATTGGTTACCAATTCTGCGTCTACTTCAATACCTGCACCAGATTCGAGAGCTTCACCGTACAACTCACCTTCCGTTGCAATTGCTACTCCGTTTTCAAAAACGGTTTCAGCTACTAAGTTTCCTTTTTTATCATATCGAGCGCAGATTCCTTGCTCCAACCCGTTTTCAACATTCACTTCAATTGCTAATTGACCATTTTCGAAGTAAGTGCGTTGGAATCCAGATCTTTTACCTTCAGCATTGAATTGGAAGTGTTGGTGAATACTACCGTTTTCAAAGTATCTGAAGAATTCACCTTTATTTTTTTTGTTTACCCACTGACCCATTTCTTGAATTTGACCATTTGAGAAGTAAGTCTTGTAATCTCCACGAATTTCACCAGCTACATAAGTTAATTCAGATATTACTGTTCCATTCGCGTTGTATGTTAACCATACGCCTTCTTTTTCGTCATTCATGAATTTTCCAACTTCGTAACCATTCGCCAAAGAGACTTTCCACATGCCTTGTTTCATGCCGTTTAGGTCTACGGTGTTGTAATTTGTTTCAATGTTTGTAGCGAAGCTGTTTACTGTGATGATCGCTACTGAGAGAGAGGTAAGCATTGTTTTCATTTTGTGTTTGTTTAAAGGAGTTATATCGGTTTAACGCCCACACCAAATGAAAGGTTACATTTTTTTAAGAAATTTTCTTTTTTATTTCTGAAAGCATTGTGTTTACAAGGGTTTCGAGAGGAAAATTTATTTTCCAGTTCCAATCTTTTTGTGCTTGAGAGTCGTCTATGCTATTTGGCCAAGAGTCAGCAAGTTGCTGTCTGAAATCGTCGTAATAGGAAATTTCAAATGTTGGTATGTGCTTTTTAATCTCATTCGCAAGTTGTGCCGGTGTGAAACTTACTCCGGCCAAGTTATATGCACCTCGTATTTGAATATTCTCAATTGGAGCTTCCATGAGTTCAATGGTAGCCCGAATAGCATCATCCATCATCATCATGGGCAATGCTGTATTTGGTTGTAAAAAACACGAATATGATCCTTTCTCTATGGCAGCGTAAAAAATATCTACCGCATAGTCGGTGGTTCCTCCGCCAGGGGCAGATTTGTACCCTATTAAACCCGGATAGCGTATGCTTCTCACGTCTACACCGTATTTTAGAAAGTAATACTCGCACCAACGTTCACCAGCTTGTTTGCTTATACCATAAACTGAAGTGGGCTCCATTATGGTTCGTTGCGGTGTTTCGTCGAAGGGGGTAGTAGGCCCAAATGCTGCAATGGAGCTTGGCCAGAACAATTTAATTTTAGTTTCTTTGGCTATTTCAAGTATATTCAATAAACCCTCCATATTCAATTTCCATGCATACATCGGATTTTTTTCTCCAGTGGCACTGAGTAATGCAGCAAGTTGATACACCTCTGTAATGCCCTTTTCAACAACGAGCTGATGCATGGCTTCTTTATCCAGCACATTCAACTGTGAATAGTTGCCGGAGTTGTTCGGTATTGCAGATGACTCATGTATATCTGCGCCCCAAACGTTTTCCATTCCCAGCTTGTGTTGAAGCATTTCTACTAATTCAATTCCTATTTGACCTCGAGAGCCAATGACAAGTGCTTTGCGCATATTAAATATTAAGTGGCCTCAAAAATAAGCAGGTCAATGTAATTTTGAGCCATGAAAATTCCACAAGTGCATATGGGTGATTTTGATTATGATTTACCCGAGTCACAAATTCGAAAGCGACCGTTAGAAGTTCGTTCCCAATCTAGACTAGTCATGCTGAAAGACAATCAAATATATTTTCATGATGCATTTGAAAATTTAAACAAATACCTGAACAAAGGAGACCTGATCATTGGAAATGCCTCAAAGGTTGTTCCTGCTCGAATGTTTTTTCAAAAAGAGTCAGGAGCCGTAATTGAAATTTTATGCTTAAGCCCGCATGAAATGCCCTACGCGGAGGCATTTTCTCAAAACTCGAAGGTTACATTCATCGCATACATTGGTAATTCAAAGAAATGGAAAACAGGCGTGGTGACCTGTACTTTGAATGACCTTACCATTACTGCAGAGAGAAGGGGAAGCTCGAAAGATGCTTTCATTGTTGCGTTTTCATGGAATAAGAGCATTCCATTTTCTCAGGTTTTGGAAGCATGCGGTAAAGTTCCTATTCCTCCTTATTTCGAACGTGAGGAAGAATGGATTGATCGTTCACGATATCAGACCGTATTTGCCAAATGGGAAGGTTCGGTTGCGGCGCCAACGGCCGGATTGCATTATGATCAATTGGTTTTGGATAGACTGAAAAGTGATGGAGTGAACTTTCAATATTTAACATTGCACGTGGGTGCAGGCACGTTTAAACCAGTTACAACAGATGTAATTTCTGGACATGAAATGCACAATGAATCGTTTGAAGTTTCAAAAGAGCTAATTCAAGAATTGATTGAAGTGAAAGGAAAACGAATTGCTGCTGGTACCACCTCACTCAGAGCATTGGAGTCACTTTACTGGTTGGCATTCTTGCTTCAATCAGGAGATAGAACCATGTTCATTCCGCAGTGGCTACCATATCAGCATGATCTGCAATGGACAGGCCATGACGCCCTTATTTATTTGCTTCAGTACATGAATGAAAATGGACTTAACCACCTTGCGGCAAAAACGGAAATATGCATTGTGCCTGGATACCAATTCAAAATTTGCCAGATGCTTCAAACGAATTTTCACCAACCCAAAAGCACACTACTTCTCCTGATAGCTGCCATTTTGGGTAAAGAATGGAGGAGTTTATACGCATTCGCACTCCAAGAAAAATTATCATTCTTGAGCTATGGTGATACCATGCTTCTGGATATAAAATAAAAAAGGGGGCAGAGCCCCCTTTTTTAACGTTGTACAAATTAATTTCTTGGAACGAAACGGTTGTCTTTAATTTCGGCTGCTTCTTTAAAAGAGTTAAATATTAAGAAGGAAGCACCTCGACGAGCATTCTCTGTTAATCGTTTCTTTTCAGATGCGTAGTTATCTACAGAAGCAGTTGTTGCCACATCTGCGGCTCGTTGAATAACATAGATTCCACCTTTTCCTTCAATAGCTGCAGATATATTCCCTGTTGGTAATCCAAAGCAAACACCAATAACAGCATTCTCCTGCTCATTAACTCCTGAACCTGGAATGTTGCTCATATTCATACTCATATTTTCTGCTTGCTTAACTGTTACACCCACCTTACTTGCTATTTCTTCCATCGAGGAGCCAGTCATTAAAGCCATATATTTTTCAGCTTTCTTCTTTTTGATGACTTCTTTTTTCACTTTATCATAAGCGTTGCGGAGCGAAGGAACACCTTGTTCACGCACTTCCATAACACATGCAATTACCCAACCGTTATCTGTAAGGAAGGGTTGAGAAATTTTACCTTCTTCGATATCTGTAGTGTAAGCCCATGAGATAATCTCACTTGCATTTTGAATTCCAGTAATTGCAACTGCTTCGGGGCGCACATTAGGAGCTGTTGTTAAGCCATTGTATTTTTCAATTGCACCTTTACGGAAACTCACACTGTCTCCATGCTCTTGAATGAATTGCATGGCTGTGCGTTGTGTTTCTTTACGTGTTGCGCCGCTTGGTGTCATTTCTTTTTCAACCGAGGCGTAGTACGTTACAGGGACAAGATTGCCCTTTTTAGTTACCTCTATCAGGTGAGTTCCGAACTGAGATTCTACTATTTGTAAATCACCAATTTTACCGTTGAAACATGCGTTTTCAAACTCGGGAACCATTGCACCTCTTCCAAATGTACCAAGATCACCACCTTTCACGGCTGAACCTTTATCGGTACTTATTTTAGCTGCAACTTCTGCGAAATTCTTCTTAGCTAAAATTTCTTTCTTCACAGAATCGGCTTTTGCTTTACCTGCAGCACCTTTTTCACTGAAGAGAATGTGACGAGCAGAAACAGAGTCGGCTTCTGTACCTCTGAAGGTAACTTTTGCAAGCTTAGCCGTACCTCCGGCAAAAACAGGACCTACAACTTTACCAATGCTGTCAACCATCATTTGTGTATTGAATGGTTCAGGGAAACTACCATTGGTGTATTTTATTTTAGAGGTGCCTGGGATAGAACTGTGTGTTGCTGCATAAAGGGAGTCTGCTGTGGCGTTTTTTCCAGCTGCAAACTCAGTAGTTAAAGCCGTTAATGAGGCAATCACTTCTGCAGAATCTTTCGCAGATGCCGCAATTGGAATAGTCAAATAAGCAAGCGTTCTTGATCTCTCTTGCTTGAAGTCTCTATCGTTTTTGTGTTCGTTGTAGTAGTTTTCAATATCTTCTTCGGTCCATGAAATTTCACCTTCCATGATTTCAGAATATGGCTTAACTACATAAACAATGCTTGCTTTGTTGTTGGCTTGGTTGAAAGCATATTTGGCGTCAAGAGAATTAACGTATCCACCCTTCGAAACCAAACCATCGTATTTCTGACGAAGGCGCTTCATGCGAATAAGCTCTTTATAGCCTTCCGCATCAGCTTTATCCATTTCTTCGAAGTTTGTACGAAGTTGATCGTGGAATGGAAGGGAGTCTTTTCCACCGTAAAAAGTACTTAAAACGTATGGGCTTATGAAATTACCAAACATGATTTCATCTAACTCTTCATCAGAAATTTCCAAACCGAGAGCTTCAAATTCAGGTTGAAGCAATGTGGTTTCAACCATATTCGTCCACACGTCATTTTCTAGACCATGTGCCTGAGAATTCTGGTAGCTGAATAATTTCGATTGACGCTGAAGTGCGTTTTGCCAAGTTGTTTCATCAATGGTTTCTCCGTTGATTTCGCCCACTGGAGTGGAACCAAAAATTGAGAAACCGTTGCCTCCGGTAAGCATAGCTTGAAGTACAAATAACAAGAGAACAACAACGCCAACTACAAGACTGATGACGCCATAACTACGAATACGTGAAATAATAGCCATATAAGAATGGTTTTGAATTTAGGAGTGCGAATATCGGAAAAATCAGTGGAAAAATGAAATTATTCTTTAGTTCTCGCCATTTTCGACCTTGACCCGAATGCGTTCAATTCGATTTGCATTCACGGCGAGTATGGTGAACTCGAAATGCGGTGTACGTATGACCTCATTTAAATCCGGAAATCCTTGGTTAATAGCCAGAATTAATCCGCCCAATGTGTCATAATCTTCGTCAGATTCGGGTAGATTTAAGTGGTATTTTTCATTTATGAACTTCACGTCTAACCGTGCTGAGAATTCATAAATGCCATCTTCCAGCTCAATTTCCACGAATTCAGTGGTGTCATGCTCATCTTCTATTTCTCCTAAAATTTCTTCAATGATATCCTCAAAGGTGATTAATCCAGCTGTGCTGCCAAATTCATCAACTACAACTGCCACTGATTTTTTATCTTTTTTAAATACACGAAGAATTTCATTTGCAGGCATGGCCTCAGGAATGATTGCAATTGGACGAAGGGTCTCAAGTATCGATTGGGGTGACTTAAAACAATCACTGAAATGCACGTAACCAATGAGTTGATCTATGCTATCACGATGTACCAGTATTTTGGAAAGTTTTGTTTCCATGAAACGCTCTTTCATTAACTCAATGGGCATGCTAACTTCAAGTGAAACAATTTCATTTCTTGGAACCATGCAATCTCTAGCTTTAACTGATTTAAAATCTAAAGCATTTTGAAAAAACTGAATTTCTAAATCTATTTCGCTGGCGCTTGGCGTTTTGCCTGTAGCATTTTCTAAGAAATGATTCAAATCGGTTGTTCCAAAAACCAAAGGAGCTTCTTTAAGACGGTCCCTGGTAATGAGTAAAATTACGGCGTTACTTAATTTGGTGAATAGAAAGGCAAAGATGAATAAAACACCGTACCATAGGGCAAGTGGTAGAGCTAATCTATTCAGCCAGACATTCGGATTCGAAGAAAAAATGGCTTTAGGAATAAATTCTCCAAAAATGAGAACTACTAAGGTTGAAACTATGGTCTGAATGAATAAAACAGAATAAGCATTTTCAAAAAAATTACTTAACCCAATTTCTAATGCGCCTCCAAATTTCAACCCAAAAACAACCAAAGCAATGTTGTTTCCAATGAGCATAGAAGCAATGAAATATTTTGGTTTGTTTTGAAAATAAGAGAGAATTCCTGCCCCTGAAACGCCTTGTTTTTTATCTAATTCAATTTTTAATTTATTGGCAGTTAAAAAAGCAATTTCAATTCCTGAGCAAAATGCAGAACCGAGCAGAGTAATTAATATGATGAATAGGTCACTCATCGCTGTTGTTCATGTTTTTTCATTTTTTTGTACATCCCCCATCGAAATAAAAGCCACATCAATGAAATGGCAGGAATGAAGAAATGCGAATAGGCGTGCTCCCAACCATCAACAGCTAAGATGTAAATTGAAAATGCCAACGAAGCAACCACTACAATGGCCCAAAAGATGAGAACTATTTCAGTTATTTTATTGTTCATGTGGTTTCTATTTTTGATTAAAATCTCCAGAGGTTTGTAAAATTTCATACTCAGTAAAGGAGGCGTTACTGCGCATGCCTACTCCCTGAATTACGCTGTTTTCAGTTGTAATTTTAACCGGTTCTTTTGTAAATACAATATCATCGTCAATGTTGAAAAACAACGCTGAAGTTTCTAATTTTTCGTGTTTGTAATTCTCGAGAACCAATTGCCCAGTGGTCCAAAATGTATTTGACTTTTGAGAGAATATAGCCTCGTTTCCAGTCATGGTTCCTGTGTATACACCAGTGGAATCATAAAATTGAATTACATACGGCTTCGGACAGATTAAATAGGTGCTGTCATTGGCATATTGATCAAGCTGTTGCGCTTGAACTTCGGTACGAACAACACCATTTAGGCTGTATCGGTAGGTGCAGTTGAATGAACTTTGAATAGGAACAAGCTTGGGGTCGGTAATCGCTTTTATTTCCGATATGTTGTTCTCACAAGAACTGAGCGCAAGAACAGCTAAAAACAGAGCAATAAAACCAATATGCTTAATCATATTTTCTGCGTAAGAACCATTTCTCAAAAGGTCTCATGACAAATCCAACTTGAAAGCTGGCATAGTTCTCAGATATGGTAGATCCCACTTGGCCAACTTGCCCGAACTCTGCACTCAAACATATGGAGCTTGAAGTTTTACTGGCGGGGAAAGGAAGTTGGAACCCACATGATATGGCTCGCATTTGCAGTTGTTCCTCGTTTATTCCAAAATACAGGTCTTGTTTAAACGCGCCAATGCGATAAATGCCAAGCGATAGTATTTGGTCACTGACCCCATTGGTGTTGGGCTGATATTCCAAACCTATTCCCAGGTGTGTTGATTTATAAAACTGCTGATTACTGACTTGAATGACTCCATTAGAAAGTCCAGTCCAATCTTGAATTCGGTATGAGGTACTCATCAAAATGGCACCATTCTTCTTGAATTCATGACGAACGTTGGCGCCAAACTCAATTTTCATTGGCATCTGAAATACTAGGCCAGTGTAGGTGGTATCCAATATTGTTGCACTTGTAACCTCAACACCGTTTACATTCCTAGTCAATTGACTGATTTCTTGATTACTGGTAGAAAAGTCATTTTGTATTTCGAAAGTACCTGCCAAGGTTCCGTGTGTAGATCTCAACGCTTTTCCTTTGTCTTTAACAACATGCAATGGGAAGTTGTAGATGATGCCTACTGATGGATTGGCATCATTGACTACCAATCGGTCAGTTTCCTTGCTGTTGTATATGGTGGAATTGTTGAAGTTAACCCGATCTACCCTCAAAATAGAACCAAATCGATAATTCAAATTCGCACCTACACTGATGCTGTGTGTCTTGGTTTTGGTAGAATCAACATGCAATAAAAACACGCGGGAAAGACCAACGGAGAAATTGGAAAATCCCCCCTCACCAGAATATGAATAGGTCGCATTGGTTGAATCATTTATGGCCTGCGAATTCTCAAATTTATATCCCACCAGTGACTCTGGTCTTAATCCAATTGCAAATCCCCATTTACTCTGTGTTCTTTTGAAACCAAAACCCATTTCACCGACTTGACCGCCCCAGTATTTTTGATTTTGATTTCCATTTTGAAGGATGGTTTGCTTTGAATATACACTTCCTTGAAAAGTAGTTTCTTTCATGAATGCGTAAGAAGCGGGGTTACTCAATTGTAGGTTGAAGTCGCTCGCAAGAGATACCCCCGTTCCTCCCAATGCCGCGGCTCTTGGATTAAACGAAAGATCCGTGAAACCAATACCAAAACGGGTGTAGGGTGAATTGACTGAAATTTGAGCATCAACCTGAAACAAGATGAATACAAACAATAGTGTTGAAATGGTGTTTAGTGCTTTCACGAAATAATCTTACGTAATCCTCTCAAGGTTAAATTTTCTTCTACAAATATCGGGTATTGTAGGTGTTTCTCAAAAAAAGCTGCATCGGTACCTGTAAATACAATGTTCAAATTTTCAAAATCGCGTGTGGCCAATTCCAAAAAACCATTGATTTCATTCAATATGCCGAAGCTAACGCCAGCAATGAGGTTGTCATTCGTACACTGTCCGAAGTATTTGGAAAAATTCAATTCATTTTGAATAAAGGGTAGTTTTCCAGTCCCCTCGTTCATGGCTTTATATCTCAAGTATACCCCAGGTGAAATTGCGCCCTTGACCAGTTTGTTGTTTTTGCAGATGGTGTAAGTAATGCATGTACCGAAATCTACAACAAGACAAGTTTGATTCGGGAAGTGCTCACTCGCCGCAGCCACATTTGCCAAACGATCGTAGCCCGGTTTTCCATTGTGATATTCATGCTCGGGGTATACGTTATCTGGAATTTCTTCAGCCTTTGGATAAGCAAGTTGAAATTTCATTTTGAAATCTTCTGAAGCTTCACATGAAAAGAAAACTGAATTGAACTCTTGGTGCTTTTTTAATAATTCCGGCTCATTCAGCTCGAATGCCCTTCCCGCCTCGAGAAGCAATTGGCCGTGAAATGTGGCCCATTTGATAGACGTGTTTCCAACTTGAATGATGAGTACGTTCATGTTATTGGTCACGGTCATTCAAAAGGGTAACTGTTCCTCTTCTTTCAAATAAAACACCTTGATGATTTTCAATCATGATGTGATACACATATGCATTTTCATGCACATAATCTTTTCTCATTTCACCAGTCCATGGTGTACCATAAGATGATGTGTCGAATATCACATCTCCCCATCTACTGTATATGATCATCCTATACGTGGTTGTGTCGGCAAAAGAGATGACCGGGAAAAAGGTTCTATTGAATCCATCAACTACAAATGCACTTGGGATCCAAATAAGAGGGTCATAATCAAGGCATACACGATTACTATAGGCATTGAAAACTTCTCCTGGAAATTCAGCAATGGGTGAGGAAGTTGCTTGAACACGATAACAAAATTTCCCCTCGCTTTCTATAAATTCAGAAACGTCATCATTGAAGCTGTATGGAGGAGAATTAACGAAATCAACAAACGACTCAGGACTATTATCGATACTTCGGTAAAGGTTATATAAATCTACACCATTGTCCCAGTTTGCATATTCCGACCAAAACAACGTGTTGTAAAAATCTTCTTGAAAATCCTCGCCACGGAGTAAAATGGTGGTTCCAACATTCGTGGTGTCAATGAAATATCCGCATGGATTTTTTAAAATTACGCGATAACTGTAAGAAAGGGATTGGGGCGATACTTCCGAGTCATTAAAGGTGACTATATTCCCAGAAGATCCGGATACTTCTCCAATGGTTTCCCAAAGCAAAGGGTCGAAAAGATTTTGTCGTTGAAATATGTAGAGGTGAGGAACGCTATTCGTTTCGGTTCTTACTGTAATGTCAATTGTATCATCTGTTTGAACACTTGCAGAGGATAAATAATGAAATTGAGGCGTTGTTGGATAATTTACAACAAGCGATTGAACGTTTGAATTGCTAATACTACCTGAGCCTGAACTCGCTTGTATGTAGTAGTAATGAATTCCATTTGAAATGGTTATGAACGTATGCTCGCCAAGTAATTCAGAGCCGGTGTACGTTGCAACAGACGAGAAGGTAATACCATCTGTGGAATGCATGATATCATAATGATCTACAGCCCAGCCGCCATAGGCGGTCCATTCAAGAGGAATGAATTGATCACACAAAGTATAGCTAGTAGGAGAGAGGAAAATAGTGCAATTACATACTCCACTTGTGGGACTGGTGTTCGGGCTCGGAGGAACACCGGAATAACAGGTGTCAATAGCAGCTAAAAGATAGCATTCACTCCCTTGATTCGGTGATGAAAGTAAGTCAATGAATTGAGTGGTATTTCTACCAAATATGGTGTCAATTAAACTAACATTGCTGCCATTACACGCGTATGTAATGTATCCATCTGTATCACCAGACGGATTTACATTCCAATTCAACTCAACTAGTCCAGTTGAAGGATTTACAGTAACTGTTTGAAAGGTAGGAATAGCAGGTGCTGTTTGATCATTGAAATTTCCTCCAGCAAAATTGCTGTTGAAAGAACAGTTCAAATTATTGCTATAAATAATTTGGAAATTAAGATAGTCACCACATGTAGTTACTTCGTAATCGAAGTTGTTGGCAGTGCCCGGTAATGTTGCAATTATAGTCCACGTGCCGGCCGGATATTCGAGCCAAACTTCAGCATTTGTATTGGCGAGCACGGCGGTATTTGTTGTAGGTGAGTTCCACGTGAGTTCCACAATTCCGGGGGGTGAAACACTTGCATTCGCTTCTAGCAAAATATTGCAATAAACATCGGTTGAATTAAAAGTTCCGAAATTAAGTTCGGTGGCAATGTAAAAGCAACTGTTGAAGAGGCTTGGTGAACTATTTAAAGTGTAGAAAGTGATGTTCGGATTTGATATTGAAGCTACAGGGGTATATGGATTTCCATCAGCTGAAGCATAAATGGTATAATTAACAAATGCTCCGGTAAACGCAGTCTCGTTCCAAGTTATTTGAACATCATTGTCAATGACTTGAACGCAAGTTATCTCAACGCTTTGACCATACAGCATGTTTGATAAAGCGAAAACAAATAATACAGATATTGCTTTTAATTGACTCAACGTAGTATTTCAGATGGCAAAATTAGGCAAAGCGTTGCATGCGGATTGTGAAACTATTTTTAAAAAGAAATATTGCCAAGTTTAGAATTCACTGCATTGAACTCTTGAACCATTTGCATGATTACATTCTCTGCTGATTCTATCGCGTTAATTCGTCCTGAAATTTGACCAATTTCGAATTCTCCGTCTGTAACATTTCCTTCACGCATGCCTTTTTTTGCTCTACCTCTCCCAAGCAATTCACGGAGTTCGTCTAACGAAGCACCATTGTCATAAGCTTCAACGACACTTCCGTAAAAAGGGGTGTTTAAGAGTCGAACGGGAGTAATTTCTTTCAACGTGAGCTTGGTGTCTCCTTCTTTTGCTGCCAGAACCAATTCTTTGAAAACACCGTGAGCATCGGATTCAAGAGTCATTGCGAATCGTGATCCCACCTGTACACCCGAAGCCCCTAGAGCCATTGCAGCGGACATGGTTCTTCCACAACCAATGCCTCCGGCAGCAATGACCGGAATTTGTACAGCATCTACAACTGCCGGAATTAAACACATGGTGGTTGTTTCTTCCCGGCCATTGTGTCCGCCTGCTTCAAACCCTTCGGCAACAACAGCATCAACTCCTGCATCTTCAGATTTTTTCGCAAATTCACTGCTCGAAACCACATGCACCACTAGAATCCCATGACTCTTGAACAATGAAGTGTATTTTTTTGGACTACCTGCCGACGTAAATACCACCGGAATCTGTGAGTCAATTATGGTCTGAATATGTTGATCAACTTGAGGATACAGCAAGGGTAAATTCACTCCGAATGGCTTTGATGTGAGTTTTTTTGTGTTCTCGATCGCAAGTTTCAACTCTTCAGGATACATAGAACCTGATCCTAAAAGTCCAAGTCCTCCAGCATTAGACACAGCCGCTGCAAGCCTTGCTCCCGAACACCAAATCATACCCCCCTGAACAATGGGAAGGGAAACGCCAAACAAGTTGTGAATCATATTTTTTTTTCAAAAATGCGAAGATTCTCCCTATTTTCCCAAGACATGTAGTATCTTAGACCCTGATTCGAAAAGAATATGAAAAAGATTCATCTTCTAATATTAGTGATTTGCATTGCTTTTACTAGCACTATGTCTGCTCAGTATAAGTGGGATTATGGTGTAAAAATTGGCGCGTCAAACTATCTTGGAGACATTGGCGGTAAGTATCTGCCTCGACGAGATTTCGTTGTGGATATGCACCTCATTTCTACGCGCTTTGCTGCCGGTGCATATGGTAGATACAAGTTTAATAAACGTCTTGCGGTAGCTGGAAATCTAGATTGGATAAGAATTACGGATCGTGATGCCTACACAACTTACGCTCCGAGAAGAGCGCGTAATGCAAACTTTAGAAATGATTTAATTGAGTTGGGTGCCCGCGCGGAGTTAACCATTTGGTATGACAATGACGTAGGAAATAAAGGGTATTACAACCCGGATTTCAAGTTATTCGCGTTTGCTGGATTAGCGGGTTATTATTCAAATCCCAAGGGACAGATATTTAGTAACGGAGAATTGCAATATGATGGGCAGTGGTTTGCCCTACGCCCATGGAGAACTGAAGGTCAAGAAAAAAGCTATTCCAAGTTTGGCGTGGCAGTGCCTGCTGGTTTGGGGTGTTATTTTACATTCGATAAAAAATGGCGTTTTCAATGGGATTTAAGCTGGAGAACGGTCTTCACAGATTATTTAGATGACGTGTCAACAGTTTTCAATGCCCCTAACCCAGAGGATCCTGCAGATTACCAAACAGCACTATCATTTGTAAACCAGGCATATCCAGAGTTAATTGAAGGTCTTGTAACAGACAACCCGCAATACACAGCTGCAGATTTGGCCATTGAAAACTTTACTTACGTATCAAATCCAAATGCTCCTCTATCACCCCGAGGAGATGCAACTCACAATGACAGCTATCTGACCACTCAGTTAACCATTACTCGAGTAATACGTGGCAAGTCTTCTTTCTACAAAGCGAAATATAGCTACTTGAAAAACAAGGCTGGGGTGCGCAGAGCGAGAGCGAAGTTCTAAGAGTATCAGAAATATTGAAATAATTTCGATAGGGGCTTTAACCAGGTGGTATACCATCGCGGTTGAAGCCCATTCTTTTTCCAAGCTAACGCATCTTCTTTGTTTGCCTGAATTCTAGCTTTTAAACTGCTGTTGCTAGCGCCACCTGTTCGCATGTGAACAAAAACGCTCGGAATATATTTGGCTTTCAATTGATGTTTATATAACATGCGCAACATGAGTTCATAATCAGCCGACCTCTTGAATTCCAAGTCAAAATTTCCAAATTCGTGATAATACTTTTTACGGAGAAAAAAAGTAGGATGTGGTGGCATCCAACCATTCAAAAAACGCTTGAAATCATAGTCTCCACTTCTCCATCGACGTGTAATTTTTTCCGTGTTTTCTGCAGAAACATAATTTAAATCGCCATAAACCGCATCAACAGACGCATCTTCAAAGCCACTCATAACTGAAGAAAGAATAGAATGATCTGTGTAAAAATCGTCGCTGTTAAGTATACCCACTACATCTCCTGTTGCGAGCGAAATGCCTTTGTTCATTGCGTCATAGAGTCCTTGATCCGGTTCAGAAACAATCTTTATGTCAAGATGCTTGAATTCCGAGGCTATTTCAAGTGTTGAGTCCTTGGAGATTCCGTCTATTAAGAGGATTTCAATATTTTCGAAATCTTGGCTTTCAATGGATTTTAATGTGTCGCGTAATGTTCTCGCACTGTTGAATGTAACTGTTACAATACTAATCTTCATGCTCCAAGTACCCTTATAAGAAAAAACTGGATGCATTGATTATAATTACCCTTTTCGTAGAAGGAATAGGGATTTGTAAAATTTGGTGAGGGCCGAACAGGGAGAATACTTGATGAAAATCGAGCGTCTAATTGCCACTTATCATTCACCTCAAACCCCAGAGCAAATTGACCTCCAAAATCATAACTCAGAAATGGAGGGTTTGTTGGATAAACATAGTCATTTGACAAAACATCTTGTTTTACTAAAAGACCCACATATGGGCCAAGGCTGTAATGAAATCGTTTCCAATTGAATTGCAATAAAATTGGAAAGTCAATATATCTTAACCGATAAGCAAAGGAATTGTAAGTGATGGTATCAAGTTTGGTTTTGCTGCCTTTATCGGCATAGATGAATCCGGCAAGTAAATTCATTTTAGCATTCAATGGTGTTTTAACCATTGCGCCTCCCGTAATGCCAAACTTATCCCAGCCTGCCAAACCATCGCCACTCATCTGACTCGTAATTAAACCAAGTTGAAGTTGCGCTTGAAATGCTCTTTGGCCATTCATTGAATAGACAAAGACGAGGAGGGAAAAGACAAAAAAGAAGTTTTTCTTATTGAGCATAAACTTCTAATGCATTAATGATCTCATTCGTTACAGGATCTAACAAATATGCTACAACAGCCATGTTTTCGCCATTCCATGCGCTAGATATTGGTACTGTGAAGCTTTTTGTGATGTTTGTTCCGGCGTTCGGGGCAGTGATTAATGCGTTACCCATTGGCTCCGTAACAGCAGTTCTGAGGACATGCTCGTGCTCGTAGTCTTCAACTTCAGATGGGGTAGCGGTATAATCTTCTTGAGGAGAGATAATATGATTTTCAACCAAAAGAACCACCAAATTCAAACTTCCGGAGTAGGATTCAACAAAATGACTGTTGATGTGAATGTTTATTTTGTTGTCATTGGGGATATAGTCTGCTATGCCCTGAAGTGCAGCTGGAGTAGAAGCATTGAGCTGCGAATTAATAATACTTTGCCATGAATCTGGATTGCCTGGATCTAAGTAATAAAAATTGGTCAATCCACCCACACGATCTATTCGAGCACTTGGATTTAATCCGCCACCCAACTGTGCCCAATACAAGTCTCCAGCTTCTGTTCTATAATCTGCTGAGAAAAGTCCTGGACTTGGCTCTGCGAGAGTTCCAGCGTGAATGGAAACGGTGACCATTCGATTGCCTAATGTTTCATCTAGAGCCAATACCAATGCGGTAGCCTCAGGACAAAACCCACACAAGTGGCCCGTGTACTCTTCAACTAAGACATTCTTCGTGGCTTCAGTTGGAACATTGAAAGAAGGTACTGGACCATAAGTATTTTCCAAGTAGGGATTTTTTTCAATTCGAACGGGTTCTTCAATGACATCGCAAGATTGGAATGTGAGACCTACAAGTCCTAAAAAGAGTAAAATATTTTTCATTAGAAACTACTGGTTATTGTTAATTCGAATCCATTGGTTGCGGGCACTGCGCGGCACACACCTCCAATACAAAACACCCCTTGTCTGCGTTTTCCATATCCAAGAGATATTCGATGTGAACCCTGTATGTATGAAACAGTTCCAAATAAATAGTGCAGCTGCTTTTCCTCATTTGGATTGCCATAGTTGTATTGATCAATGATGCCAATGCTCCAATGCGGAGATTTACTGTATTCAATCACTGCGGTTGCCCAATCACCTTTGTCTTGCTTGGTTTGAAGCGCTTGGACTTCAATTTTCAAATTGTGTTTTGGAGCGAACTTATAATTGATTTCAAGGACTTCAATATCAGCATATACAATGCCTTTGAAGTCATTTGTCACAGGAGTTACAAGGGTATTGAACTCCATGTAGTAATAGGTAAATGCAAACGAAAGCTCTTTGCTCAATTTCTTTCTGATTTCAAAATTGATATCTCTCACGTATTTACTTGGGCCAAAACCAAGACCATTCAATTTATATCCTTCGGTTAGGGCATCTATTCCTGTGAATTGTGTTGTGTCTAAACCATTTGCAGCAGCCATGTTTAGCGAAAGTTGAGTGCCGTACTTTCCACCTAAAGCTGAACCTTTTGGTATGGTGTAGAAAATTTCGCCCATGATACTTACTTCTCCTGTAAGTGGAGTAGCGTATGGATAAAGGGTAGCTGCTAGATTATAGGTGTGCTGTTTTGTAATTGCCGGTAAGTAGTTGGTCGGGACATCAAAGAGTTTCAAATTGCGATCAGCTCTAAAACTCATGTTGTCTATGAACTTCGATGCGAGATTGATTCCAAAACCTTTGCTGCTGTATGAGGAGTTGATGTAGATTCCAGTTCCTTTTCTATAAATAAATCCATTATCTGCACTGGGGTCATTGATCTTTGAAGCGTATTCTGCGTTCACTTGTAAACTTCCGGGTTTAGATGAATTCCTAAAAAGTGTTGTATTTAGTTCTATTCTACCAGCGGCCATGGCTACATTTTCGGGTAGTGTGAAAATGAGTGTGTCAGCGAAAAGATTTCCTCCTGCTTGATATCGACTTACAAAACTTCCACCCAACGTGATCTGCGTTTCTTTCTCTGACCATTTTGAAATGAAATTATTCAAATTCAAATCCAAATCTGCCCCACGTATGATTCCATCGGCATTAATTATTCGATTGTCAAAGTCCAAACGCTGTTTACCATAAATTGTTTTAAGTGTTATTCCTTGTTTCGGAGTGAAAATAACACGTGCCCCGTCGAACGCGTTGTCTATACCAAGGTTGGGTTCCCAATATGTGCGCAATACCAGCCCATTTCCAAATTGATCGTAGAAATTACCAATGGTTATATCAAGTAAGGTGTCTTGATATTGAATATAGCGGTTTCCAATACCAGTTCCTTTGTATCTATTTTGTGCACTGAAACCTTGAATGGCATTGTTGTAGGATTCAAATCGTAAACCAGCAGTGAAGTTTCCATATTTGTAATTAAGGTTTCCAAATGCATTGATAGCCGTCTCTGCGGGCGGCACGGTGGCTCCAATGAGTGAGTCTTCACTGTATTGTTGGCTAAGAATTTGGAAATTTCCATGCAATTGTCCTTCTGGTTTTTCCTCCTTTTGCGAAAAGGATATGAAACTGAGAAGTACAAATGAGCTGAGAATTAAGATTTTTTTCATGAGATTTCGAAATTAAGTTGAAATCGCAAATAAAAAAAGCCCCGAAGGGCTTTTATGAAATTCAAAAAACTTATTTCTTTAACTTCAATAATTCTTCATGCAGCTCCTCTTCGTCTCCCTCAGCATAATTGTTGTGCTGCCAAACAATATTACCAGTTGCATCAATCAAGAACGTATGGGGTACATTATTTACGCCAAGGGCTTGAGCGAATTGTTTGTTGGAATCCAATAGAATGGTGTAGGGCCAAGAAACACTGCTCACATAAGGGCTTACTTTATTGGCAGATCTAGAATCGTCAATGGATACAGCAATAATTTCTACTCCAGTCTCTGCTTGCCATTCTTCATAATGCTCCATGTAATTATTCAACTCTTTTTTGCATGGGCTGCACCAAGTTGCCCAAAAGCAAATTAACACCGGATGTCCTTTTTGTGAGAGAGTGCTTGTATTAACGGTTTTTCCTTTTAGGTCTTTGAGGTTGATTGCGGGCAATGATTGTGCTTGATTTACAGTAGTCTTCAAAAAGAAAAAAGCTGTGAGAGATAGTAAAATGTATCGCATAATTTTTTTTGCTAATTTAAAAATGAAAGCCAAGTATTGTACCAAAAAAAACGGCCGAGATGCTCGGCCGTTTTTTATCTGAATGATCAGAATTATTTTACAGTTACACGAGTAACGTTTGTAGTACCGTTGATTGTAACATTCACCATGTAGATACCAGCAGCTAAATCAGAAACATCAACACGAGTTGAATAGTTTCCTGAAGCTTGTGATCCAACATACTGAGAGATTACGCGCTCACCAATCATGTTTACAACGTCAATAGAAACTACAGCGTTGTTTTCGATTGCATAAGCAACATTTAAGAAATCATTTGCTGGATTTGGATAAACATTGATAGCAGTGTTTGAAGCAAGTTCTTCGATTCCAACAGTAGTTGTAACGTTAGCTGGTGCAGCAGCTTCAGAGAAGTCGTATGTACCATCGTAGTTCCAAAGTGTTGAGAAAGTTGAACCAGCATTGCTAACTGTTGTAACAATCATGTGACCGTTAGCTGGAGCTCCCCATTGTGTGTCAAAGAAACCATCTCCATATGCATCAAATGCATTGAAAGTGTAACAACCGGTTGATGGAAGATAAACGTGCTCAATTTTAGTTGAGTTGTCAGCAGGTAAAGTACCAGCGCCATAATCTACAGCAGCAACTACAGCACCAGCGTCATCAGTGATAGACCAAGAAGACTCTTCTGGGTAACGGTCGAATAAGATATCGATCATTACGTGAGTTGTTCCTTCTGCAGCAAATGCAACTGGCTGAACCAAAGAATTGTTAGCCGTGTTATCATCAGCTGAAGTGATTGCAATGTTCAAATTCGTAGCAGCAGTAATTGTTGTTGAACCAACTACAACATCAGTAACTTCATAAGTAGCTAAATTACCAGTCCAGTTGTATACAATTGGAGCAGCACCACCTGTAACAGTGATTGTACATGCTGTAAGTGCAGCAGTACCGTAGTTCTGGATAGAAACTACAACATCAACAGTTCCACAAGTAGCAGTTGTTCCGCTATAACCGAACATAGCTGGGTCATTTGCTTGTGAAGCAGGAGCTGGACACTCTTCGATTGTTGCGTACAAACCAGCAGCGTCTAATTGACCTACTTCAGTTACAGTTCTGTTCGGGCAGATTCTGTATACAGTTGGGAAGTAACCAATTTCATAATCAGCATTGATTTGGTTTGTTATTGTAGCATTTGGATTCGCCATTGGAAGGTCCAAAGCAGTACCCTGTGGTGCTAACCAGTTACCTTGAGTGCCACCAGTAGTACCAGCCATGTCAGCGTCAGTAGTAGCGTCATCACCATCAACCCAAATAACCATTACGTCATTTGTAGTTCCAGCAGCAACTCCAGGCATCCCAGCAGGACCGTGGTTGATGTACAATTCATCAAACGCACCAGACAAGTGATATGCCCAACATGGACCGCACCATGTTGCAGAAACGTCTAGGAATACAGTTTTCCCTTCATTTAAGTAAGTGTAAAGGTTGTGTTGAGTTCCGAACTGATCGGTAACAGTGAAATCCTGAGCAAAAGAGCCAGGAGCCAACTGTGCCATTGAAGCACTTGAAATGCTTACAGCAGCAACCATCGAAAGTAGAGCTTTTTTCATAGTTGTTTTTTTAATAAATTTAGATTTAGTGGCCACGAATATAACCAAATTATCTCAAGTTCTTTATCTATCTTTGGAAAATGAAAAAAATCGTCATCACCTTTTTCTTAAGTGTACAATTGCTATTTGTGCTAGGGCAAAGTGCCACTTTGATTAATCCAATGACCAATGTAGAAGCTACAGCGGCCACATTAACTTCTGCCGGTGAAATGGTTGCGGAATGGCCAGTGGCTAATCTGACATCCAGCGCAATCTCTATAAAATGTCTTCGTGAGGAACTGAACCTCGTACCAGGAACTCAAAACTATTTCTGTTGGGGAGTATGTTATGGTGAAACAACTACTGTATCTGTATTGGCTCAGAATATCCTGCCAAGCGATACGAACGATACGTTTTACGCACACTACAAGCCACTTGGAAATGTGGGGCAATCAGACATTAATTATTGTTTCTTTAACACAGCTGATCCAACTGATAGAGCCTGTCATACCGTGCACTATTGCTTTGAATGTCTTGTTGAAACACCTGAAATAGAGGACAATCCGCAAGAGATTCTTTTTCAAGGTGAAAATCCGCTTCAGGGCCTAGGGCTTTTTCATTACACCCTGCCTCATGAAACGGGTTTGTTAACCCTAACAGATAGCAATGGAAGAGAAGTGAAACAATCGACTTTAAAGGGAAGAACAGGTCAAATTTTGTTCAGCGCGAATGATCTTGCAAGTGGAATGTACTTCGTGCGTATTTCTTCAGAATCTTCTCTCTTTACTACCAAAATTATTGTCGAGTAAACCAATAAATTATTTTTTGAGAACAACCTGCGGGTTGTTTTCCCATTAAAACAAGCAAGTAAATGTCTCAAGTGAAAAGAAAAGAAGCTCTGGATTACCATTCAAATGGGAGACCTGGTAAACTTGAAATTGTTCCTACAAAACCCCATTTCACACAACGTGATTTGGCTTTGGCCTATTCACCGGGTGTGGCTGAGCCCGTTAAAGCCATTGCTGAGAATATCGACGATGTCTATAAGTACACAGCGAAAGGGAACTTGGTTGCCGTTATTTCGAATGGTACAGCAATACTTGGATTAGGAAATCTAGGTCCGGAAGCGAGCAAACCTGTCATGGAAGGAAAGGGAATGTTGTTCAAAATTTTCGCAGACATTGATTCCATAGACATTGAAATGAAATGCACCGATATTGATGAGTTTGTTCAAACGGTAATCAATATTTCTCCAACGTTTGGTGGTATTAACCTTGAAGATATCAAAGCGCCAGAGGCTTTCGATATTGAAGAGAAATTGAAAGAGGCGCTTGATATTCCAATCATGCATGACGATCAGCATGGTACGGCGATTATTTCAAGTGCAGCATTGCTGAATGCTCTTGAATTAGCTGAGAAAAAAATTGAGGATGTTAAAATTGTTGTAAGTGGTGCAGGGGCGGCTGCTTTGAGCTGTCTTGATACCATGATAAAATTGGGATTGAGTCCTCAAAACATACGTATGTTTGACTCTAAGGGGCTTATTTGTAAGAACCGTACAGACTTAGACAAGAGAAAGCAACGATTCGCTTCAAATTCAAATGAAGGTTCTTTGGAAGAAGCATTAACTGGAGCCGATGTTTTTTTAGGCTTATCACAAGGGAATATAGTTTCTGCGGAAATGATTCAAGCCATGGCGGCAAATCCAATTGTTTTCGCTTTAGCGAATCCTGATCCAGAGATTCCATATGAAGTGGCGATGGCTGCAAGGCCTGATGTTATAATGGCTACAGGAAGAAGTGATCATCCAAATCAAGTAAACAATGTTTTGGGATTCCCCTTCATTTTCAGAGGGGCATTGGATGTTCGGGCAACTAAGATTAATGATGCTATGAAACTGGCTGCTGTAAGAGCATTAGCAGATTTAGCTCGTGAATCAGTGCCAGAGGAAGTTATGGAGGCCTATCATCTAAAGAATTTAACCTTCGGTAAAGATTACATCATTCCGAAACCTTTAGATCCAAGATTGTTAGTTGCTGTATCTTCTGCTGTCGCAAAAGCAGCAATGGATAGCGGTGTAGCGAAATTGCCTATTCAAGATTGGGATGCATATGCGAATGATTTACTTCGCCGTATTGGACGTGATAACGCGTTAACCAGAGGAATTGCAGAACGTGCGAAAAAAGACAAGAAAAGAGTGGTCTTTGCTGAAGGTGATAATCCGAAAGTTCTGAAAGCTGCGGAAATAGCGAAAGACGAAGGTGTTGCCATTCCAATTTTACTCGGTCAAGAAGATCACATTCGTCAAATGATTGTTGATTTTGATTTGGATTTGCATGATGTGGAGATCATTGATCCCAGACTTGAAGCCCATCAAGCGGAAAGAGAGAAATATGGTGAACTCTTCTATCAAAGAAGAATGAGGAAGGGGGTGAATCAGACAGAGGCTGTTCGTATGATGCGTGAGCGAAATTATTTTGGAGCCATGATGGTTGAAACGGGTGTTGCCGATGCCATGATTTCAGGTATGACTAGAAATTACGCTAAAGTCATTCGTCCCGGTTTGCAAGCCATTGGACCAGCGAAAGATGTGAAAACCGTTTGTGGAATGTACATTGTACAAACACCAAATGGCCCCTTGTTTTTTGCAGATACTACCGTAAACGTGAATCCAACCGCTGAGCAGTTGGTTGAAATTACATTGCTCGTCTCTGAAGCTGTGCAAAAATTGAAAATTTCGCCGCGAATTGCCATGGTGAGTTATTCGAATTTCGGATCGGCTGAAGGCGATGATGCTGCTAAAGTTTCAAAGGCTGTTTCAATACTTCATGAGAAACATCCACACTTGATTGTAGACGGTGATATTCAAGCCAATTTTGCGCTGAATGCCGAAATGCGCAAAGAAATTTTTCCATTCTCGAAATTGTCCGACGCTCGAGTGAACACACTCATTTTCCCGAATTTATCTGCAGGGAATTCGAGTTATAAATTACTTCAAGAAATTTCTGGAATGGAGGTTATAGGCCCAATTTTGTTGGGAATGAAACGAAGCTACCACATTCTTCAAATGGGATGTAGCGTTCGTGAAATTGTGAATATGGTTCGAGTTGCAGTAATTGATGCACAAGCAAAAGGTAGTTTAAAACGATAATATGTTACACGCTCTAACCGGAATAATCGTCGAAAAATCTCCAGTGCACGCAGTGCTTGACGTGAACGGCGTTGCGTATCATTTGAATATTAGTTTGTCGACTTATTCCGCTTTGCCAAGTGAAGGAAAAACAACATTATTTACCCATTTTCATGTCAATGGAAATGATTTCTCACTGGTGCTTTATGGATTCAAAGACACCCAAGAACGAGAACTTTTCAGAAAGTTAATCAGTGTAAGTGGAGTAGGTCCCAACACAGCAAGAATGGTTTTATCTAGTCTCAATGTAATGGAGCTTATTCAAGTTATTTCCAACAAAGAAGTAGCTGCTTTGAAGCGAATCAAAGGCATTGGTGAAAAAACAGCGGAACGCATTATTGTAGACTTGCACAATAAAGTTGGGAAAGTGGATGATACTTTTGTAGAAAAAATTGGGGTTCTGCACAATACCACAAAACAAGATGCGTTAGTGGCCTTGTCCCAATTGGGATTAGAAAAAACCAAAACCGAGAAACTGCTTGATAAGATTCTACTTGGAAATGCTGAACTTTCACTGGAAGATCTAATTAAACAGGTACTTAAACAAATTTAGTGTGCGAAAATTGAGTAACTTCTTATTGCGAGGTGGAAGGGTGTTTTTACTTTTCTTGCTTACCGCTGTTGCTCAAAAAATTGCTGCACGTCAGAATGATTTGGCATTTCTACGCCCAGATACACTTACTCCAATTTGGCCGAACACTGATTTTTTCTATCCCAACCAAGACCTTCCAGGAATTCAACTTCCCCTGCCATCCAATATTCATTACAAAGTTGAATACAACCCACTTACTGGAAAATATGAGGTAAGACAGACCATCGGTGATCGTTTAGACTTCCGAAGGCCTTCTGAAATGGAAATGAACGACTTCCTAGATTTTCAATTGAACAAGAATGTCTCAAAATATTGGAAGAAAATTCAAGAAGATAAAGACGTTGCCAACAAAGAATTTGCTCCTGTCATCAAAGTGGGTGGTGACAACTTCGAGCATTTATTCGGTTCGAATGAAATTGAGATTAGACCTCAAGGATCAGCAGAGCTAACCTTTGGAATAAATCGCTCAAAGACAGATAACCCGAGAATCCCAGAAAGACAGCGAACCAATACAACATTCAACTTTGACCAAAAAATTCAAATGAATGTCATTGGGAACGTTGGAACCAAAATGAAAATCAAGGTGAATTACAATACGGAATCCACCTTCGACTTTGAAAACAACATGAAGGTGGAGTATACTGGAGATGAAGACCAAATCATGCGTAAAATTGAATTAGGTACCGTGTCTTTGCCGTTAACAGGGTCGCTAATGCCAGGAAGCATTGGTCTCTTTGGGGCGAAGATTGAGACACAGTGGGGAAAACTGAAAAATACAACCATTTTAACACAGCAAAAAGGAGAGCGAAAAGAGATTACGGTTCAGGGCGGTGCGCAAACTACAAACTTTGATATTCCAGCTGACAACTACGAAGCCAATAGACACTATTTTCTTTCCGGATTTTTCCGAGATACCTATGACAACGCCTTGGCTGCCTTACCAGTAGTGAACAGCGGAGTAAACATTACACGTATTGAAGTTTGGGTGGTAAACCAACAGGCGAACACACAAGACGTAAGAAACGTTTTGGCATTTTCTGACTTAGGTGAAAGTTCACCCTTCCTTTCTTCAGACTACAACAACAGCGGCATCATTTCACCCGGACAACTTCCGAATCCGGACAATGAAAACAATCTATTGTACAACAACCTCATGACGAATCAAGAGGTCTTGAATTTTACAAATGCCAATGCCGCCATTCAAAACTTAGGATACGGTCTTCGCCAGGGTGTTCACTACGAACGTGTTGGAAATGCCCGAAAATTAACAGCTACAGAATACACATTTAATAGTCGTCTCGGTTTCATTTCATTGAAGCAGTCGTTGAATAATGCTGAAGTTCTGGCTGTGGCATACGAGTATACATTGAATGGTCAAACCTTTCAAGTTGGTACACTCTCACAAGATGGTATTGTGGCTCCACAGGCTTTGATTTTAAAAATGCTTAAATCGTCGATTACAACCGTGCGTTTGAGCGATGGAAATCCAGCTCCTCTTTGGGATAACATGATGAAGAACGTCTACAACTTAGAGGCGTTTGGAATTGCTCCGGAAAATTTCCGCCTTGAAGTGTGGTACAACAATCCTGCTACCGGTGTAAATATGAATTACATTCCTAGAGAACCTTTCGATGGGAAGTTGCTGATTCAAGTTTTGAATTTAGACCGAATAGATGCCCAGCAAATGCCGGGTAGTGATGGTTTCTTTGATTTTGTTACGAATGCTGCTACCCAAGGTGGACTAATAGACGCAAGCTCAGGAAGAATTTATTTCCCAGTGACGGAGCCATTTGGTTCTCATCTTTCTGATAAGGTCACTGCAGAACTTGGCAATACGCCTCAGGCACAACAGATCATTTCACAAGTTGTATTTCAACCTCTTTACGACTCAACGAAGACTTCGGCTCAAATTAATTTCCCGCAGTTGAATCGATTCAGAATCAAAGGTCAGTATCAAAGCGCATCAGGGTCTGAAATTTCATTGAATGCGTTGAATATTCCCCAAGGCGCAGTTACTGTTACCGCTGGTGGTTTACGCCTGTCTGAAGGAACAGATTACACCGTAAATTACAATTTGGGAAAAGTAACCATTTTGAATGAGAGTGTTCTGCAAGGTGGGCAGCCCATCAAGATTTCTGTTGAGAGTAATTCCATGTTTAATCTGCAATTCAAAACATTGTTGGGTAGCCGATTCGATTATAAGTTTTCTGACGCATTGAATGTGGGGGCAACTGTTTTAAACCTGAAGGAGCGTCCATTGACTCAAAAGGTAAATGTAGGCGATGATCCAGTGAATAATGCGATGATAGGTTTTGATGTGAATTTTCAAAAAGAAATGCCAATCATTACCAAATGGATAGATCGAATTCCGGGAATTCAGACCAAAGAGAAATCATCTCTGAATTTTTCACTTGAAGCAGCCAAAATTTTTCCGGGTCACTCAAGAGCCGTGTCGAAAGACGGAAATGCTTATGTAGATGATTTCGAAGGTAGTCAAAGTGTCATTGATCTTCGGGCGTTGAATCAATGGTTCTTGGCTTCAACCCCAAAACTTCAAAACGCGTTGTTTCCGGAGGGAAATTTAGAGGATAGTCTAACATATGGATACAACAGGGCGAAACTGGCCTGGTATGTCATTGACCCGTTGTTCTTCCGCACAAATTCTTTAACCCCTGCAAGCATCACTCAGGACATTCAGAGTAATCACTTCATGCGCGAGGTTCTTGAATCTGAAGTTTTCCCAAACAGACAATTACCAACAGGTACTCCTCCTAACATAGCCACCCTAGATTTATCTTACTTTCCTTCTGAAAGAGGTCAGTACAATTATGAACTTCCAAACGGTCAAGCGGGGTATTCAGCTGGTTTGAATACAGATGGAACATTGAAAGATCCAAGCTCACGATGGGGAGGAATTCAGCGATCATTGACCACCACTGATTTCGAAATGTCGAACGTGCAATTCATTCAGTTTTGGTTAATGGATCCCTTCAACGACGATTCACAAAACATCACTGGTGGCGATTTATATTTCAATTTAGGGAACGTCTCTGAAGATGTTTTGAATGATTCGCAAATGGGATTTGAAAATGGTTTTCCATCGGCAAACAATGAATTACCCACTGGTCAGGGCACCTGGGGTATTTATCCTTCGCCGACCACATTCAACGTGGTGAATGCTTTCGATAATACTGTTGGAAATTACCAACAACAAGATATTGGTTTAGATGGTTTAAATTCCACTGCAGAGCAATCGTATTTCAATACTTGGTTGCAAACTGTTCAAGGATTCTTAGATGCTACAGCCTATAACAAATTTGCGCAAGATCCTTCAGCAGATAATTTTAAATATTTTAGAAGTTCAGAGGCGGATCAAAATAATTTAAATACACTCGAGAGATATAAAAATTACAACGGTTATGAAGGAAATTCAAATACAGACACTCCAGACGGATTTCCAATAGCTGCCACTACAATCCCAAATACAGAAGATATAAACCAAGATATCACTTTGAACTCCATAGAAAGTTATTTCCAGTACAAAGTGAGTCTGCGTCCAGAAGACATGGGCGAGGTAAATATTGGTAGAAATTACATAACAGATACTTTCGAAACAACCAAGTTAACCGCGAATAACGAAGAGCGAACCATTCGTTGGTATCAGTTCAAAATTCCAATCAAGGAATTTGAAAAGCGTGTAGGAAACATTGCAGACTTTAGATCCATTAGATACATGCGTGTGTTCTTAAAAGGATTTGAAGAACCAGTAACACTTCGTTTTGCACGATTGGAATTGGTTCGCGGAGAATGGAGAAAATATGAGAGAACGTTGGCGGGTAATCAAGAATTGGAGCCGAATGATGATCCAGAAACGTCTTTCAATTTGGCAGCTGTAAATATTGAAGAAAATGGAAATAGGGAGCCTGTTCCTTACGTAGTTCCGCCCGGAATCATTCGTGAACAAGATGTAGGCTCACCCAACCTTAGAAATCTCAATGAGCAGTCATTAGCACTTACTGTTTGTAATCTAAAAGACGGCGACGCACGCGCAGCGTATCGCAATGTGAATTATGACATGCGACAATATAAAAAACTGCGCATGTTCGCTCACGCAGAGGCTTTCGAAAATGCAAATGATCTAAAAGATAAAGACTTATCTGTTTTCGTTCGTTTAGGTTCAGATTTCAATGACAACTATTATGAATATGAAATTCCAATGGAGGTAACTCCGTGGTATACCAACAACGATGATGAAATTTGGCCTGGAAATAACAATTTTGATATTCAACTCTCAGACCTTCAAAATTTAAAATTGAATCGTCCGGCAACCACAAGTGTAATGACGGTAACAGACACCCTGCTGGCCAATAACATTCGCATTTCAGTCAAAGGAAATCCGAATTTGGCTAATGTGACCGTGCTCATGATTGGAATTCGGAACCCAGATAAGGACAACAATTCTTTCACTACCCAAGATGATGGGCAGCCTAAATGCGGTGTAATATGGGTGAATGAGTTGCGCTTGTCTGAGTTCGATGAGAAATCAGGTTCTGCAGCCATAGCTCGATTGAATGCACAATTGGCAGATTTTGGAAATATTGCTGTTTCAGGAAACATAAGCACTCCCGGTTGGGGTTCTATTGAACAACGAGTTCAACAAAGACAGCAAGAAACAAAAATGGGATTGGATGCAAGTAGCACCTTGCAATTAGGCAAGTTCTTTCCGAAAGCTTGGGGTGTACAAATGCCCATGTACTTAGGGTTTTCAGAAAGCGTTCAAACACCGAGATATAGCCCCCTTCAACCTGACTTGCAGCTAACAGATTTACCGAATTTATCGAAGCCGTTGAGAAAGAAATCGCAGACTTATACCAAGCGTCGCAGTATCAATTTTACCAATGTTAAATTTGCACCGAAAAAAGATGCAGCAGCAGGTAAGCAAGATGGATTGCCTCAACCTGCTCCGGATAAAGGAAAAGAGGGGCAAGCTCAGGTTGGTGGTGGAGGTGCTCCTGCCAATGATATGAAGTTCTACAGCCTGGATAATTTCTCGGTTTCATATGCATACAACGAGTTGTATTTCCGAGATATAAATATGGATTGGAGGCTTCAAAAGCAATATCAAGGAGCATTTGACTATGCATTTACCAACAAGCCTAAGGAGTGGAAACCACTCGCCAAAATTCCAGTCATTAAGGATTCGAAATATCTCAAATGGTTGAAAGAGGTAAACTTGAATTTGGGAATTAAATCTGCAAGTTTCAGAACTGAAATGAATAGGTCATATGAAACAAGTAGAATTCGAAACAATTCACTTGAGTTAACAGGAATATATTCCGATATGCTTATTCAAACCCAAGCACAGAAAAATTGGAACTGGACTCGTAACTACAACCTAAAGTATGATATTACCAAGAATTTGAAGACAGATTTTGCTGCAAATAACCTAGCCCTCATTGGAGAACCAAGAGGAGTAATTAATAAGCAAGATGTGGATTGGTATGAGGCATATAGAGATACTGTATGGGCAAACATTCAGAATTTTGGCGAGACTACCTCATACAACCACAATGTAGGCGTGACCTATAAATTACCACTGGATAAGTTACCATTCATCAATTTCATAAGCGCCGACGTGAGATATGGTGGCACATTCAGATGGGATAGAGCACCATTTACCCAAGATACATTGGGTAACACAATTCAGAATAGCCGTCAATTGCAGTTCAATACGCAAGCGAATTTTGAAACGTTTTACAATGCTTATCCACGTTTGAAGCAAGCGCTTACAGGTAAAAAGGCTGATACAGGAAAAAAAGATGGTGGAAAAAAAGATGATCCATCGAAAAAAGATGGATTTGGCGATGATTTAACTAAGAAGAAAGAAGAAAAGATAAATCCGGTAGACGTTGCATTGAGATTTTTAATGATGGTTCGTTCGGTGAATGGAAGTTATTCAAAAAACGAAGGCATGTTACTCCCCGGATATGCGAACCGAACAAACATACTTGGTTTTGATAACCAATTTGAAGGACCAGGAATTGGCTTCTTGGTAGGTGAGCAGAACAATGATTTGTTGGGAAATGTTACGGGTAGAAATTATGCTTTGCTAGCAGCGCAGAACGGTTGGCTGGTTCAACAATCTACATTAAATGTGCAATACAATGAAACATTCAATGAGACTTGGAATATTAAAACGAACTTAGAGCCTTTTAGATATCTGAAAATTGAAATTGCAGCGAATCGTCAAGAGGGTAGAAACTATACTTCATTCTTCAGGTATGACCCAACCATTGATGATTACGCCTTTCAATCTCCAATGGAGACAGGTAATTTCTCTGCTTCTGTAATTACATGGGCATCTGCTTTTGTTAAGGATGATAAAAAGAACAACTATGCCTCTTTGAATTTCGATCAGTTAATAGACAACAGATATGTCATCTCTGAACGATTAAACGCTTTGAATTATCAGTTGGATAATCCGAATGATTCAGGGTATTACGATGGTTTTGGTGGTCTTTCTCAGCAAGTAGTTATACCGGCGTTTATTGCGGCATACACAGGAAGAGACGCAAATGAAGTTGCATTGAATCCATTTCAAACGAAGGTTCAACCCAACTGGAAAATATCTTATGATGGTTTAACTAAAATTCCAGCAATTAAGAAATACTTCAAGCAGTTCAATGTGTCTCATAATTATAGATCAACAGCAGCAGCAAGCTACGTAACGAATTTAAATTATCAAGAGTTTGATGGAAAGCCAACTGCTCTGGATGCAAGTGTAGAACAAAACTTTATTGTAAACAGACAAATCAACACCTTTACAATTACCGAGTCCATGGCGCCTTTCATAGGATTTGACATGACTTTAAAAACAAAAAAGGTGAATGATCCACTTGTGAAAGTTGAATATAAAAGAGACAGAACGGTTGCGCTTGGACTTTCAAATTATCAAATTACCGAAACAAAGAGTAATAGTTTTGTTATTGGTTTGGGGTACAAAATTACCGAAGTGCCAAATCCATTTGGAAAGAAAAAGGGAAGTAAACTTCCTGTTAAACTGTTAGATAAAACGACCATTAACATGCGCATAGATTTCACTATACGCGAGAATTTGACATTGATCCGTAAAATTGAAGAGAGACAAAATCAAGTTACAGCTGGTCAAACACTCTTTAGTATTAAATCAAGCTTTGATATGGCTGTGAGTGATAAACTAACATTGCGTTTCTTCTATGATCACCAAATCAATAAACCTGCAATTTCAATTAGCTTCCCTACATCAAATATTTCAACGGGTATAGCCATTCGATTTACGTTAAACGGTTCGGGTGGTCAGGGTCAGGCCAATCCCAATCCTTGATTAGTGAAAAAATAATCACTACAAAAGTTAATTAAGCGTTAAGTTTGTTATGTAAAAATGAAACTAGAGAAGGTTACAGAGATTGTTCATAAGTATGCACCCATTACCTTGAAGGAAATGGACGGTGTTGAACTTATGAATAGAACAGATACCAAGTTTCTAGTTCCTCTTGAGATACTTCTTGAAATTCTTGGAGAAATGATTTCGACCTACCGTGTATTGGAGGTCAAGGGAGTTCGATTATCGCATTATGAAACACTCTATTATGATACCTCCGACTTTCATTTTTATATGCGTCATCAAAATGGAAAAAAGAACAGGTGGAAAATAAGAAAGCGTTCATACGTAGATAGTGATTTGAGTTTTTTGGAATTGAAGTTCAAAACCAATCGAGGTAGAACGCAGAAGCAGAGAACCAGCATTCCAAGTATAGTTGACGAATTGAATTTAGAAGAAAACGCTTTTATAGACCGTAAAACTGGGCTTCCATTCGAATTATTTCCTCAACTTAAAAATACGTTCACTAGAATAACCTTGGTTGAACCCAATTTACCCGAACGAATTACCATTGATTTGGATTTAGCTTTTCAATGGCAAGAGAACAAACAGGAACTTCCAGAAGTGGTTATTGTTGAAGTGAAGCAGGAAAGTCAGAGTAGAAAATCTCCTTTTGTGGCTGCCTTGAAGAAGAAACTCGTTCGTCCCGAAAGTATGAGCAAGTATTGCTTAGGAGTAGCTTTACTTGTTCCAAATATTAAAAGAAATTCATTCAAAGAAAAAATATTGAAACTTAAAAAATTTGAACCTTCCATAACTTTATAGCCATGATAAACTTTTTAACTGCCAACATGCTTCTTGAATTCGATCCTTTAGCAGGAGTGAAACTTTTCGATTTTGAAGATTTCATGGGGCTTTTCATTCGCCTTTCTGTACACATGTTGTTTGTGCTGATTTTGGTCCGTCTTATCTATTATCCAATAGCTAAGCGTAAAGATTTTCTTTTTACATATTTGCTCTTCAGTTTAACCATCTTCATGATGTGCTTCCTGCTTGAAAGTGTGAAATTACAAATGGGATTTGCACTTGGATTGTTCGCTGTATTCGGAATTATTCGATACCGAACAGACGCAATTCCAATCAAAGAAATGACCTACCTATTCGTGGTAATTGGCATGTCAGTCATGAATGCATTAATCAATAAAAAAATATCGCTCATTGAATTGAGTTTTGCAAACTTGGTAATCATTGGGGCCACCTTTGGTCTTGAGCGTGTTTGGTTACTTAGACACGAGGCTCAAAAACTTATTGTCTATGAAAACATTGAGCTCATCAAGCATGGTAAAGAAGATGAAATGAAAGCCGATATTGAACGCAGAACCGGTATCAAAGTCAATCGAGTTGAAATTGGAAAAATTGATTTCCTTCGTGATACAGCACTAATTAAGATTTACTTCTTTGAAGATGAACAAGAGAATCATATGGATGATTCTTTCTCAGGAAACATCAACGTTTAAGAAAGTAAATTCCAATAGATTACATCATCTTCTTGGATGTCGGTTAAACTGGTTTTTCCGATGACCTCTTTAATGAATTTTGGAGAAACTCCACTAGCGGGTCTTTTCCACGTTAAATGCTTTTCCTCAATGATCGTCCCTTTCGGAATATTGGTTTGAGCAACTAAACTTCTGCGTGCATTAGCTCTTGCAGGTTCTTCATCTGGAAGCGCAGTCATTTCAAATCCACCAAGCAAGGTTTGTGTGCGACCAAATCTCTTAAAGAAATGTTTTAGATCTTCTTTGTCCATGGCATGGTAGTGATCATTACCCGGTAAAGTTTTGTCGTGAGTGAAATGCTTCTCTAAAACGGCTGCACCCAATAATGTGGCAACTTCCAAGGTATGCATATCATAAGGTAACGTATGGTCACTGTACCCCGGAACTACGTGTGGAAAACTTGAAATTAGATCTTTGATCATTCCCAAATGCGCATTTGCATCAGGAGTTGGGTAATTCAAAACACAATGCATGAGACATAGCGGATTGCCCCTTTTTTCAATGGTTTCAACCGCCTCCATAACTTCCCACTTATATGCAGCACCCGTGCTGAGAATAATGGGTTTCCCGAATGAACATTGTAACTCTATGAATGGAGTGTTTGTCAAATCAGAGCTTGAAATCTTGTAGACCTCCATTAGATCATTCAAAAAATAAGCACTTTCTGCATCAAATGCAGTACTCATGAAAGCAATGCCAGCTGTTTCACAATGCCTTGCAAGTTTTTCATACTCCGATTTCCAAAACGAATCATATTTTTTAAATAATTCAAATTGACTGCGTGTTGGCTCTTTGGTAATATCCCAATAATAGGGGCTATGTTTACTTGCAATTGTTTCTGCCTTGTAGGTCTGAAATTTAATAGCATGTGCACCTCCCTCTGCAGCTTCATCTATGAGACGTTTCGCCAAATCCATTGATCCTTCATGATTCACACCGGCCTCTGCAATGACATAAGGTGTGTTAATTTTTTTTGGCGAATAATGTTCTAGAAATGTTTTAAATGATGTCATATTTTCAAGGATTGAAGGGCCAACCAACTCATGAGTTGACTACCCATTTTAATGCATTCTTCATTAACGCTAAAACCACTGTTGTGAACAGGAAGGCTGAATGTTCCATCGGGGTTTGAAGTACCTAATCTGAAGAAACAAGAGGGATATGCTTGCGCGAAGTAGGCAAAATCTTCGGCTGTTGTGCGCATTTCCAATTCCACAACGTTTTCTTTTCCAAATAGATTTTCTGCCATTTCTCTGCAATACGCGGTGTAGGCATCATCATTCACTAATACGGGATACCCCTTTTCTATGCGTACTTCAACTTTGCCGCCCATGCTGGAAACCAAATGCTCACAAAGATTTTTAATTTTCTCATGTGCCTCTATCCGCCATTGCTCTGAAAATGTTCTGAAGGTTCCTGCAAGGTAAACTTCATTGGGAATGATATTCGTTGCACCTTTTCCTTCAATCTTTCCGAAGCTTAAAACTGTGGGCATTTGCGGATTGCTCCACCGAGAAGCAACCTGTTGCAAGGCAATTAATAAATGTGCAGAAATCAATACGGGGTCAATGACTTGGTCTGGTTTAGCTCCATGTCCACCTTTTCCAATTACCTGTATGTAAATTTCATCAGTAGATGCCATGTAAGGTCCAGGACGAAACCCCACTTTACCCACCGGAAGCTCAGGAAACACATGTTGACCAAGAATATGTTGCGGCGCACGTTGATTGAATACACCATCTTCAAGCATCAACTTTGCTCCACCAGGAAGAACTTCTTCAGCGGGTTGAAATATAAACTGAATAGTACCTCCAAATTGAGCTTTCATTTGGTTTAATATGAGCGCAGCTCCAAGAACACATGTTGAATGCACATCGTGCCCACAGGCGTGCATTACTCCCTTGTTTCGACTTGCGAATGCAAACTGTGTTGTTTCTTCTATGGGAAGAGCATCCATGTCTGCACGCAAAGCAATAACGCCTGCACCTTCTAATTCACCTTGTATTTCAGCCAATATGCCGTAACCACCAATATTGGTTCTATGTGAAATTCCTACCTCCGATAATTTCTTTGCAATAAAAGCCGAAGTCTCTTTTTCTTGAAATGACAGTTCGGGATGAGCGTGTAAGTGCCTTCTTACTTCAACCAATTCATTGAAAAGTTCATCGGAAAGTTTGATAATTTGATCTTTCATGATGTTAGTTGCATTCACATTTTTTATCACTGCCAACACGGCTCACTTCGGCAATTGTGGTGGTAGAATCGGTAGTTAAAAGAATAAATTTCAACTCATCATACTCAAGCAGATAACGTTTCGGATTGCCCTGTGCATCTGATTTTGAGAAATCAATTTCACCTTCCCACTTTGCACGTTCAAAATTTTCCATTGAAATTCCTAAACAATCCATTCTGCACTTGCCATGCGGGGTAGTATGAACGCGGCTCGATTGGATTTGCTTTAACATTTGCTTACCTGGAGTCCAACCCAACCAATCATGATTGGGAAATAACATGTATACTACTCCACATCCAATCATTAGGCCTGCAGCAAACAACAAAAGACGTCTACCAAATTTCATAAGCGTTAGTTGTCACAAATGTGCAAAGATTTTCGCAAGGTTAGGCGAAAGAAATTCCCTTTCCTACATAAATTCGTAACATGAACAAAGCATTGGAAACGAAGTCTCTTGAATTTAAATACCCCAACGGAAGCGCATTTCATTTTCCAAATTTTCAATTGAATGAGAACAATGAAGTTCTAATCCTTGGAAATAGCGGTGTTGGGAAAACAACCTTGTTACATATTTTAGGCGGGCTGCTAAAACCAAGTGCAGGTGAGGTGTGGATAAACAGTGAGAATGTGTATTCAAAATCAGGAGGTAAATTGGATCAGTTTCGTGGTGAAAATATTGGAATTGTTTTTCAAACTGCTCATTTTGTGCAGCCTCTAAGTGTTATCGAAAATCTAAACTTGACTTTGAAATTTTCAAAGAGAAAATTCGATTCAAATCGAGCAGTTGAGTTGCTTACTCGTTTGGGATTGCAGGACAAAAAATTGAAAAAGCCAAGTGAGCTAAGTATAGGTGAGCAACAACGTGTGAGTATTGCGCGTGCTCTAATGCTCAGCCCCAAATTGATTTTGGCAGATGAACCCACCAGCGCGTTGGATGATAAGAATGCTGAAATTGTCTTGGATTTGCTTCGCGAAGAATCCAAACGCAGCCAGTCCGCTTTAGTCATAGTAACCCATGACTCTCGACTGAAATCGAAAATTCAAAATACAATTATGTTAGAGGAGGGTATGATATGAACATGATTCGTATTGCATGGAAAAACGTCTGGAGTAAAAAGGGCTCCACGCTATTGACATTAACTCTTGTATCGTTCGGAGTTGGAATTTTGTCTATGATGTTGCTTCTTGATAAGCAGCTTTCTGATAAATTAAATCGAAGCATCAAAGATGTTGATTTTGTTTTGGGAGCGAAGGGAAGTCCACTTCAATTGATACTTTCAAGCGTTTATCACATAGATGCACCAACAGGAAATATTAAAGTGAGCGACGCTCAACGAATCATTCGAAACATTTCTGTTAAAGAAGCAATTCCCTTAGCCTATGGAGATAATTTTCAAGGTTGGCGTATTGTAGGTACCAATAAAAGGTACGCTGAATTTTACAATGTAAAAGTCTCAAACGGACGTGTTTTTGACCAGCCCTTTGAGGTGAATGTTGGAGCATATGCTGCTTCAGAGTTGAATTTATCAGTTGGAAGTACGTTCACCAGTACACACGGATTAGATGCAAATACGAATGATCCAGAACACCAGCACAATCAAACCTTCACTGTAGTTGGAATTTTCGAATCCTCCGGAACTGCAATTGACCGACTCATTCTAACTCCTGTAGAATCCATCTGGATGGTTCATGAGCATGAGCATGAAGAAGGCGAGGCTGAAGACCATGAAGAAGAGCACGCACACGAGGAAGATTCTCATTTGAATGAATCTGTAGCGCATGAAGATTTAGATCATGTGAAAGAGCATGAATCAGGGGTGCATGAAGACATTGAAGAAAATGATCACCACCATGAGGAGAGCGCGGAGGAAGGGGTGAGTGGAGAAGAAATAATGAAGCGCGTTCAAGAAAGAAACAATGGAATGCACAGTGAACACGAAGATGAGAGAGAGGTTACTTCGTACCTGATAATAAAGAAATTGCCAAGCGCTATGTGGATGTTGCCGAATGCGGTTAAAAATACCAACATGCAATTGGCTCAGCCTGCGATTGAGATCAACCGGTTGAATGAAAATTTTGGTCTAGGAATGAGCATTGTGAAAGGCGTAGCACTTGTTATTATGCTGGTGTCTATGCTAAGTGTGTTTATCTCTCTCTTTTCTGCTTTGCGTGAACGAAAATATGATTTAGCGATCATGCGCACATTGGGTGCAAAGAAAATACACTTGTTCTTTCTTGTTTTGGTGGAAGGATGTATTTATATGTTTATCGGAATTGCTTTTGGTTTGGTGTTGAGCAGAATTGGATTATTCATCCTATCTGGTGCGGCTCAGCAAAGTTTTCACGATGAATTTGACCCCATGATTTTCTTGAATGAAGAATTGATACTCGGATGCATTGTATTGGGATTGGGGGTAGTGGCATCGTTGTTGCCTGCCATAAAAGTGTTTTTTATGGACATCTCAAAGACTTTAGGAAATGAAAAATAAAATGAAGTTATTCGCTTTAGTAATATTAACCGGAACGTGCCTGAGTTCCAAAACACCTGAGGCACCGTTGGACGCGAAGAAATACAAACGTGTTGAATTGGCTGTTCAACCAGGGTCATTGGTACCATATATTTCAGATGCTTTAGGTCCAATTGAAATCAATTGGAAAATATTGGCCGATGTCACCTACAAGGACATGTATGTGAAAGAATTGGACGCCTATTATTGGAAACCAACTTTTGGAGCAAGCGTGAAGGCGTTAGCAGGGAAGGAAGTTTTCATTACGGGATATGTTATACCCGTTGACTATGATGCAGGATTCTTTGTTGTTTCGAAGTATCCGTACGCGAATTGTTTCTTTTGTGGAGGCGGTGGCCCAGAGTCAGTTGTTGATTTGCAATTCGCCGGCAAACACAGAAATTATAAAACGGATGAGCGATTAACCTTCAAGGGGAAACTGGTATTAAATGCAGATGACATTTACAAAATGAATTATATTCTGCAGGGCGCTGTAGAATATGCCCAATAAAAAAGCGGCCATTTGGCCGCTTTTTTTATTTCTATTACCTGTTACATCATTCCGCCCATTCCACCTCCTGGCATTGCCGGCATTGGATTGTCCTCTTTGATGTCTGAAATAACACATTCTGTAGTTAAGAACATACCTGCAATAGAAGAGGCATTTTCTAGAGCTACACGCGAAACTTTCGTGGGGTCAATGACACCTGCTGCGAATAAATCTTCGAACTGTTCTGTTCTTGCATTGTATCCGTAGTCTCCTTTTCCTTCACGAATTTTCTGTACAATTACAGCACCTTCACCACCTGCGTTTGCTACAATTTGACGTAAAGGCTCTTCAATTGCTCTTCGAACAATATGAATACCAGTAGTCTCATCATCATTAGCACCTGAGAGGTTGTCTAGAGCACTGCTAGCGCGAATTAAAGCTACTCCACCACCAGGTACAATACCTTCTTCAACAGCAGCTCTTGTTGCATGCAATGCATCGTCTACACGATCTTTCTTTTCTTTCATTTCCACTTCAGTGGCAGCACCAACGTAAAGAACCGCGACACCACCAGCCAATTTCGCCAAACGCTCTTGAAGTTTTTCTCTATCGTAATCTGAGGTAGTTTTTTCTATTTGAGCTTTAATTTCAGCAACGCGAGCAGTAATGTTCTCTTTATTTCCAGCACCGTTAACCAAAGTTGTATTGTCTTTGTCAATGGTAATTTTTTCAGCCTTACCTAGATCTTCAAGAGTGGTATTATCTAACTTCAATCCGGTTTCTTCGCTGATTACAGTTCCACCGGTCAAGATAGCAATATCTTGTAGCATCGCTTTTCTGCGATCTCCAAAGCCAGGAGCTTTAACAGCAGCCACACGAAGGGCTCCTCTAATTTTATTCACCACAAGCGTTGCAAGAGCTTCCCCATCAACATCTTCAGCAATGATTAAAAGAGGTTTACCAGTTTGCGCTGTTTTTTCAAGTACTGGAAGAAGTTCTTTCATGTTCGAAATCTTCTTATCGTAAATTAAGATGAAAGCGTTTTCCAACTCAGCTTCCATACTTTCTGCATTGGTAACAAAATAAGGCGAGAGGTATCCACGATCGAATTGCATACCTTCTACAGTTTTAACTTCAGTCTCTGTTCCTTTCGCTTCTTCTACAGTAATTACACCTTCGGTTCCCACTTTTTTCATTGCATCAGCAATCAGGGCACCAACAGTTTCATCATTGTTTGCTGAAATGGTTCCAACTTGTTTAATTTTTTCATTATCAGAACCAACCTCGCGAGAAATCTTACGCAACTCTGCAACTACAGCTTGAACTGCTTTATCCATTCCACGCTTAAGATCCATCGGATTCGCACCGCTGGCAACGTTTTTAAGACCCGCAGTAACCATAGCTTGAGCCAAAACAGTGGCAGTAGTTGTACCATCACCTGCTTGGTCAGCAGTTTTACTTGCCACTTCCTTTAACATTTGAGCACCCATATTTTCAATGGGGTCTTTTAATTCAATTTCTTTCGCTACACTTACTCCATCTTTAGTTATGGTAGGAGCGCCGAATTTTTTATCGATCACTACATTTCTACCTTTTGGTCCTAATGTAACTTTTACTGCATTCGCTAATGCATCTACACCGGCTTTTAATTTCTCTCTTGCCTCTGTGTCAAATGTGATTTCTTTTGCCATAGTACTTTAAATTTTTTAGATAATTGCAAAAATGTCCGATTCGCGCATGATGAGGTAATCTTTACCTTCCACACTTAGCTCTGTGCCTGCATATTTACCGTAAAGAATAGAGTCTCCCACTTTGACAGTCATGGGTTCATCTTTCTTTCCAGGACCAACAGCAATCACAGTTCCTCGTTGTGGTTTTTCTTTCGCTGTGTCAGGAATAATAATTCCTGAACTTGTTGTAGTTTCAGCCTGTGATGGCTCTACCAACACACGGTCTGCTAAAGGAGTAATGTTTGTAGACATAATATTTAAATTTTTTGCTTTGAGTAGGCACCTTTTATGCCAATGCCGTTAGCGGGTTAGATTTATGAAGTTTAGTCAGATGAATAAAAAAAATGTCAGACATTGTCTGACATTTCATGACTATTTGTGACTTTTTATTGTCCAGATTGTTGGTTGCTATTCTGTTGGTTTTCCCCACCGTTGCCACCGTCAGCCGCTTGCTCAGTTTGCTCATCGGCAGGTGTCTCTCTTGGTGTAGAATGAATACTTGTTGCAATAACACAAAGTACGAACAAAATTCCACCCAACCACCAAGTGGCTTTTTCAAGAAAATCTGCAGTTCGCTTTACACCACCAACTTGAGAGCTTCCAGCAAAACCCGAAGCAAGCCCGCCTCCTTTTGGATTTTGAATCAATACAACCAATCCCAATAAAAGGGCAGCTAACACGCAGAGAATTAATATAAGGTTTTCCATAGTTGAAAAAATTGAGTTGCGAATTTAGGTTAAATCTTCCTTTTCACGAAATTATTTCCTTGAATTCAAGGCTTTAAGTTGTTGTTCGAAGTAAATGGTCTTTTCAGGATGAAGTTTTATCAATTGTTTGTAAGCTTTTCTGGCCCTTTCTGTTTTGCCCTGAGCCACGTATAATTTGGCCATGGTTTCAGTCACCCAATCGAAGTTATCATCAAGACTGTCTTTCGCCAAATGTACCCCTGCATATTGCTCCACTTTGCCAGGTGTAATCTTCGGTTCGTTGGCAATGAATTGATCTATGAGGCTTTCAGCAGACTTTATTTCATCATCTATTGAAGTTGAATTTTTACTTCCACCACTCAACCAATGAATAAATTCATCTTCAGATTCATTCGCTATATCAATTGTTGGAGCAGGGCGTGTAATTTCTTTTTCGGTTCGAATTTCCTGCTCTTCCGATACTTCCTGAAGTATAACACTCGACACGGCCGTGGCTAAAATGTGTTTATCGAGTTCGTCAAATTCAACTTTGATATCTTCTTGTTGCGAAGTCTCTGGAGTCAAAGGCGAATTTATAGGTTCACTGCTTTTCTCAACAGTATTCTCCAATTGAATTTCAAATCGAGATGCCTTATTTTCTTTCGTTTCGATTGGTTTCGAAACTAATTTTTCTTCTTCGTCTTGGAGAATTTGCTCTGCAAGATTTTTTGTTTCAGGTAAGGGTTTCGATTCTATTGTGGCAGAGGGCTCTTCAAGTGGCGCAGCCGCTATTGTTGGAGAGGTTTCGATTTCAGATGTTGAACTACTTACTTCGTTGGTTTGGGAAGGATCAATTTCTTCACGCACAAACTGGTGCATCCACTTGCGGTTGGCGTGTTGGGTAGCCGCAACTGCCATTTGATGAGTTGAACGAGCGTCACCGGCAGAATTATAGGATTTAGCAAGTAAAACCTGAGCAAGTGAAAACCAAGGGTATTCTTTCACTACAGACTCTAAA